>ERZ1106964.446-NODE-446-length-44568-cov-4.263226_pt1 | contig 44568 bp, 17 predicted proteins | sample MGYA00403682_ERZ1106964 | MGnify/ENA primary metagenome ERZ1106964 (study PRJEB35170, sample SAMEA104062451) | human gut metagenome | biome: human gut; feature: human-associated habitat; material: faeces | place: Denmark | collected 2013-04-10 ...
CCCGCGGCTGCCGCCGCAGGTCTCTCCCCCGACTGCCTAACGGCGGCCACCTCGAACGCAATTAAGGACCAGCTTTCAGCTGGCTTCATATTTGCTCACTGTCGTTCGCCTTCGCCTAAAAACGACTCTGGCGTTTTCTTCACGGCTCAGCTCATCAGAGGGCGGCCACAAAACTTCGCTCCATAACTGAAGGCGCAACCACAATCAACCCTATCAATGAGGAGAAACATGGGAAAGCTGATACGAAAGGCAACCGGACTCACGGTCGGCATGGCAACACTGCTCGCTGGTCTGTTGCTGCCGATGACGGCCAGTGCCGAGAGCGCATCGCCAATCGATGCCAGTCCGATCATCCACTATTCATTCGATAACGCACTGACGTCCAAGACCATCGCTAACGAGGGCAGCGCGGCCAACAGCGATGCCACCCTATCCGGCGACGCCACGGTGGCCAATGGCCAGATCAACCTGACCGGCTCGCAAACCATTAGCGTGCCGACCACGGCCATCGCCGGTAAGAAGGACGTTACCGTCTCCATCTGGCTCAAGAACAATTACGGCAACGGCAATACCGCCGCCGCGTACATCGGCGCGGCCAAGACCGGCAATTATCCGGCCAACGGCTACTGGCTGCTCAACCCGGCCAACCCGAGTGGCTACGCGAAATCCGTAATGACCAATGCCACTGCGGCCGACCCGAATAACAGCCCGTGGGGCACCGAAGTCGGCCCTGGATCGACGAACGCCGCCACCACCGGCACCAAGGCCACCAGCGATTTGGCTCTGTACACCACCGTCATCAGCGGCACCAACAGCACCATGAGCTTCTACCTCAACGGCAAGCAGGTTGGAGACGCCACCTACGCCATTCCGGCCGGTGGCCTGACCAATTACGGCGGCCTCGTCGCCTACATTGGCAAGTCCTCCTACGCTGACCCGAACTCCAAGCTCGACGTGGACGATTACGCCGTATACGACACTGCCATCAGCGCCGCAGACGTGACCAAGCTGTATGACGTTCAGGTGCTCGACAAGGCCGAGGCCGCTGTCAAGGCCGCTGTGCCCGCATCCGCTACCGAGGACTTCGCGCTGCCGACCAGCGCCGCTGGCGTGAGCATCGCGTGGAAGTCGGACAACGCAGCCATCGCCGTTGACAACGCTACCGGCAAGGCCACAGTCACTCGTCCGGCCGCAACCGCAGCTGATGCCGAGGTGATCCTCACCGCCACGTTTGGCAACAACGCCAAAACCGCCGACTACACGGTCCTCGTGCCGAAGCAGCTCTCCGATGCCGAGCAAGCCAAGGCCGACCTTGACGTCGTCACCATCGAGGACTCCGACGACATCCGTAGCAACTTCTCCGTGCCCACCAAGGGCAACAATGGTTCGACCATCTCGTGGGAAGTGACCGGTGGCAAGGATATCGCCACACTAGGCGAAGGCGTGAACGACAAATCTCGAACGGTCACTGTTAAGCGCCCTGCCGCCGGTAGCGATGCCGTCACTGTGACGCTCAAAGCCATTGCCAAGTACGGTACCGCCACCGAAACGAAGACCTTCACCGTCACCATTCAGCCGATGCCTGCCGCCGAAGAGAAGGACGAGGCCTACGTGTGGGCGTTCTTCACCGGCGAGGGCGTGGGCGGCGAGAAAATCAGCCTCGCGGCTTCCAAGGGCAACGATGCGCTCGACTGGAACACGCTGAACAATGGCACTCCGCTGTTCACTTCCGAGTTTGGCGAGAAGGGTTTGCGCGATCCGTTCATCATGAAGTCCAAGGATGGTGACAAGTTCTACATGCTTGCTACCGATCTGAAGATTGACGGTCGTGCTCCCCTCAACGGGCTGAATGGCTTTGCTGGTGCACAGGCTAACGGTTCCAAGTACATTGAGATTTGGAAGTCCGACGATCTGGTCAACTGGTCCAAGCAAAGCCACGTCAAGGTGAGCTCTGATTACGCAGGCAACACTTGGGCGCCTGAGGCCTACTACGACGAGGAAATCGGCAAGTACGTGGTCTATTGGGCCTCGAACCTGTACGACAACACCGACGAGAACAGCCGCAAGCAGCTGACCTACAACCGCATGGTGTACGTCACCACCGATGACTTCGTCAACTTCTCCGACCCGACAGTGTGGATTGACGTTGATCGCCGAGGTGGTGCAGGCAGTGGATCCATCGATGTGACCGTGCAAAAGGTAGGGGATACCTACTACCGCATCTACAAAGATGAAAACACGATGTCTTTGCGTCAGGAGAAGTCCACAGATTTGACTGCCGCAATTGGTGGTGCCGGCGTGAAGAACTACGCCGATGCGCTTAAGGGTAGTGCATGGAGCGAAGTTGCCACGAACATCGGTAAAGGCCAGGCTAACGGTTACGGTAAAACCTTCACTTCCGGCGAAGGTCCATCGCTATTCAAGGCCAACGATGGCGACGTGAACGGCTACCAGTACTACCTGTTCGCCGACCAGCCGAGCTATCATCAAGGTCCAAACCACTATGTGCCGATGGCGACTGAGGATATCGCCAGCGGTCAGTGGACCGTTATCGGCAATAAGATGCCTGAGGTGAACTTCCCGACCAATTCCGATGGCGGCAAGCCGCGCCACGGCACTGTGCTGCCCGTGACCCGCGCCCAGTATCAGAAGGTGCTGGAGGCGTACGCTCCGGCTGTGGCTGTGAAGTCCGTTGACGCGCTGTCTGCCGAGACGACGGTTGGTGTGGCGCCGACGCTGCCGGAAACCGCGCATCTGACTCATGCGGACGGTTCCGTTTCTGACGTTGCAGTTGAGTGGGATGCCATTGACGCAGCTTCCTATGCCAAGACCGGCACTTTCACCGTCAAGGGCGTCGCCCAGGACGATTCCCGTATGCCGGTCGAGGCGACCGTCACCGTGACTGGCACTGACATCTCCGGGGCGGTCGTCACGGCCGAACCCAACGAGTTCACCGCAGACGGTGCTGCCAAGGAACCGGCCGTGACCGTTACGCTCGATGGCGCGACGCTCAAGGAAGGCGCCGACTACACGGTGGCCTACACGAACAACATCGAACCCGGCACCGCCACAGTGACCGTAACCGGCGCTGGCAAGTACTCCGGTACTGCTTCGGCAACGTTCACCATCAAGGCCGGCGAGCCCGGCTCCACGCTGGACAAGTCCAAGTTGCAGGCGCTTGTCGATAAGGTGAAGGGCTATAACAAGGCTGATTACCAGTCTGGTTGGGATGCTTTCGCCGCCGCGCTCGCCGACGCGAAGCAGGTGTTGCAGAGCTCCACCGACCAGCAGGAAGTGGACAAGGCGCTGTCGCGGCTCCAGTCCGCCGCCGACAAGCTGGTCAAGAAGTCCGGCGATTCCGGCAAGACCGATGGCAAGGATGACGGCACGCAAAAGCCCGCCGCCAAGCCGGGCAGCGCTCTGTCCAACACCGGCGCCTCGGTGTTCGGTGTGGGTATCACCGCGGTCATACTGCTCGCCGCCGCCGGCGCCGCCTACGCCTTCCGCAAGCGCCGCGCCTGAACTGTTTGCAGCGTAGACCAAGCCCCTTCTGGATGAGTCGAGCTGTGAAGCAAGCAGCCTACTGGATTGTTTGCTTCATGGCGCGGCCCCATCAGAGGGGCGTATCGCACGTTCGTCCGACGACGCTGTCGGACGCATAGGCTCTATAGCCCCATAGCTCCAATAGCCATTACCGAACTTCACCACTCAACATCTAGATCTGCTGCGCGACAAGCAGTATCACCGCGCGCAAGGAGGAAACCAATGACAACCAAACCATCGATAGGCAAACGCCTGCTCGGCGCGATGCTGGCAGTGCCGATGGCGCTCGCCGGCATGGGAATCGGCGCGACCACGGCGGTCGCGGCCGATACCGTTCCGACCAATAATCTCATCGCCGCCTACGACTTCACCACGAAGCCAAGTGACGGCAAGACCGTGGCCAACAGTGCGCCGAACGCTACGCTTGGCGCGGCCGAAGTACAGAACTCCGCCGACTCGCTTTGGGCCGATGATGCCCTCACCCTTTCCGGCGGTGCCAAGACCGGCACCGGCGACTGGGTCAAGCTGCCCTCGAATCTGCTGTCCGGCAAGGACGCCGCCACGGTGCAGTTGGAGGTCAAAGCGGATTCCAGCATGCTCAATGCTTTCCATTTCCTGTGGAACATCGGTAACGACAGCTCCGATACGGAGTATTTCTTCGCCACGCTCAACTGCGGCAGTTCGCGTAACCCGCTCGTCGGCCTGAAATCGGGCGGTACGGAGACGCTCGTGCAGTCCAGCTCCTGCGTGGCCAAGGCCGACCAATGGTTGTCGGTGACCGCCACCATTGATGGCACCGCCGCGAAACTGTACATCGACGGCACGCAGGTGGCATCCGGCACCGTGCCGGCCAAACTGTCCAGCGTCAAGGACCAGTCGCTCAACACCATCGGCCGTTCGCCGTGGCCCGACAACCTGTTCAAGGGCGCGGTCTCGAACTTCCGCGTATACGATGCCGCGCTCACCGCCGATCAGGTCGCCGCGATCAGCACTGCCGATGCCTCAATTCATGCCGGTGAACTCACCGGTTCCGTGCTGAACGGCATCATCATCCCCACGACGGTCGACGATCCGTTCATTTCGCTGCCCACTGCGAACGGCGTGACGTGGGCGTCCTCCGATAGCAGCGTCATCGCGACTGACGGCACGGTCAACCAGCCCGCCAAGGGCGAGGCAGCCAAGACTGTCACGCTGACCGCCGCCGTCACGGTCCGTGGCCAGACCGCTACGAAGGAATTCACGGTCACGGTCAACCCGACCACGAAAACTGCCGCTGAACAGCTCAAGGAAGTCGCGGCCGGCTACGTGATTCCGTCCGTCGTGCGTTCCGGAGACGCCCTCCCGGCGGCTGTGAATGGCACTACCGCCACGGTTACGTCCACTAAGGACGTAGCCGTCGAGGATGGCAAGATCACCATCGATGGCGACGAGGCCACGACCGGTACCATCACCGTCGAGTTCTCCAAGAACGGTCTCGCCGGCATCGAGCCCATTACCAAGGCCTTCACCGTAAAGGTGCTGCCCGCCGCGAAGTCCGCGACCATCGCCGCCTACGATCGCAACGCCACCGGCGAGAATGAGGCCAACAACGGCGACGTCGCCTACAGCATGCACCTCGCGCTGCAGAACGCCGACGGCTCGTACACCCCGTACAACGAGAATTACGGCATTTTCTTCGCACGCTCGCCGAAGGCGCAGAAGCTCAACGAGAACCTCGACGGCAATGACTATCGCAGTCTCAAGGATCCGAGCCTGTTCCGCATGGCCGACGGCACCTATGGCGTGATTTCCGTGCGTACCAACCGCGGCACCGCCACCGGTGACTCCACCGCGAAGTCCAGCGTGCTCATCGCCACCTCCGAAGACCTGCTCACCTATAGCGAACAGGAGAACTCCGGTTCCATCGTCGACCTTGGCGAGACCAACGGCGTCAACGCTCCGTACGCCGTGTACGACACCGCCAGCAAGCAGTATGTTGTCGGCTGGGCCGATGACAACGGCGTGGCCAAGTACACCACGTTCGATTCGCTCAAGGGCTCCACATCCAAGCACGGCAGCGTACTGTACGGTTCCGTCGCCAAGTCCGGCGTACTCGCCGCCGACGGTGTACAGGGCATCGCGAACTTCCGCTCCGGTGCCACCATCGCGGTGGACGAGGCCACGGTGAAGGCGCTCAACACCCGTTACGGCCGCTCTGAGAACACCGGCACGAGCAATCTCACTGACATCACCGTCAAGAAGGGCGCCTCAATCGATGAGGTGACCGCGCAACTGCCGAAGAACGTGGACCTCACTTACTCCGACGGTTCTACCGGCTCCCTGCCGATTTCCTCATGGAACACTGAGGGCATAGATCTGACGAAGGTGGGTGATTACACTGTCACCGGCACCGTCAAGCAGACCGAATACCAGATTCCGTTCGCTGAGGACCGCGCCGATCCATCGGTGTATAAGTGGCAGTGGACGCATGAGGCCGACGGCAAGGAAGTCACCGAAACCAAGTTCCTGATGATCGCTTCCAATGACATCCAAGGTGACGTCACTTGGCAGCATGGTTCGCCCCACATGCCGTTCCGCATGGCCGACACGATTTCCGGTCTCGCCGACGAGCCGGGCAACCCGAATGCCCTGATTCAGTCGAACGGCTACAACAACAAGGAGGTGTCGCTGCTTAAGGCTGGCGACAAGGACTCCGAGGGTAATGCCATCATGCACAGCTTCTGGGCTCCAGAAATTCATGAGATTGATGGTAGGCTCACGATTCTGTTCATGGCCGGATACGGCAACACATGGTCCAACGGCAAGTCGGTGTACATGCAGCTCAAGCAGGATGCCGACGGTCACGACCTCGACCCGGCCGACCCCGATAACTGGACTGTGCCGACACCGATCTACCGCAATGACGCCTCGCTGCTCAACGGTAACAAGCAGCTCGCAGCCACAGCGTCCGGCGGAGTGGGCATGTCGCTCGACATGACCTATTTCCAGGATGCCGACGGCAGGTCCTACTACGCCTGGCAGCAGCTCGGCGCCACCTACATCGCCACGATGGATCCGAAGGACCCGGCCCATGTGACCAGCTCCCCGGTGCGCATCGTCACCCCGGAGTATGCGTGGAACGCCGCCATAGCCGAAGGTCCGAACGTGACCCTGCGCGACGGCAAGCTGTACCTCATGTTCTCCGGTTCCGGCGTGGGTAAGACATACACCACTGGGCTGGCCGTAGCGGATGCCTCCGGTACTGACCTGACCGACCCGGCCAGTTGGACGGTGCTCAACTACCCGATTCAGAAGTCCGGTCCGTTCAACGGTGAGATGCAGCTCGGCACCGGTCACGGCATGTGGAGCGAGGACGAAGATGGCAACCAGATCTACGTGTTCCACGCCTATGCCACGAAGAATCTCGGATCCGTGAATGCTGCCGGCCGCGACATGTTCGTGCGCCGTGTGCACTGGGCCGCCGACGGCATGCCGGTGTTCGACATGAGCTCTTCCGAGGAGCTGGCCTCCAAGACCGTTTCCGTGACAGTGAAGGTGGTCGACGACACGGTTACGGTCGACAAGACCGACTTGTCCAAGGCGCTCGCGTCCGCCAAGCAGCTGCGCGAGTCCGACTACACCGCCGCCTCGTGGAAGGCGTTCGCCGCAGCGTTGGCCTCCGCCGAGAAGGTTTATGCCGACGAGAACGCTTCGCAGAAGGACGTCGACGACGCAACCGCCGCGTTGAACAAGGCGCAGGCCGCGTTGGTGAAGGTCGACGGTTCCGATTCGGGCGATGGCTCGAGCGATTCGACTAAGCCGGGCGACGGCTCGAGCATTGACGCTGGTGCTACTGGTGATAAGACGGGCAACAAGCTCGGTCTGTCTAAGACCGGTGCCGCCGTACTCGGCCTCAGCGGCGTGGCCGTGGCGCTCGCTGCCGCCGGCATCGCCCTGACCCTCCAGCGCAAGCGCCAGGCCTGAGCGGCGTAAGCCTCCAATCGCGAAATCGGCCCGTGTGGAGGTGTATTTCCGAGTTGTAGGGCAATGGCTGAAGTATTGGCCGTTGCGGCCGATGAGAGCCCGTTGGTATTCCGCCATTTTCGGGTGGTTGATCGGCTCTGGGAGTGGCGAGTACCCGGGCGCGTGCCCTACAACTCGGAAATACGCTCGGTACGGAGCCGTTTCTGGTTCACGGGATTTCGGCTGAAAATCCCGTGAACCAGAAACTTACAGAAATGCACATGGCCGGCCATCGAGTTCGGCTTGATTCCAATCTTTTGCGTGTGCGATTGCACATGTCTTCAGTTCACGGGATTTACCAGCGTGATCCCGTGAACTGGATAACGCGGACATGCAGGCCACGCGGCTCAACAAGCCAATATTGCACACAGATGATGTGCGATTTTGTTTGTTGTGGGGTGCTGAGAAGGGGTAAATGTTCATTCGGGGAGATGAAACCGGTTTTAAGAGGGGTGCCGGGTATTTCAGGTATGGCAAGGAATCAGCATGTGCGTTACCGCTTTCGCGTCGTCGCTCAAAGCGTGCTCAAATTTAGGTGAACGCTCACATTAGAATTGTGAGTGCTTACAGAAACCTGTGCGATTGCACATCGGTGCTCCTGTTCACGAACGGTGTCGTTCGTAGGGATTTCCGGTGGCCGTCGTTCGGGCGGAAGTGGGTCGCGCTGGCGAACGAAGAGGCTCCGGCGAAGCGGAAGCAGGAGCGAGAAGCGGTCGATAAAGGAGCGACCGGGTGTCACTCGATAACAATTCGATAACAAATATTGCGATGGCGCAACGATGATCCATCACAGTATTGCAAAGAAGCAAGGACCCAAGGAAGGAAACTCAGTGAGGAGAGTTACACGATTGGCGGCCTGCCTGACGGCGGTGTCGACGTTGGGCGCGGGGTTGATCATGCCGATCACCGCCGTGGCCGACGACGCGACGCCTGCGGTGCAGACGACCACGACCAGTGCGAACGTCAGGGCGGCGGCCAATACAGCGACGGCTGACCCGATTGCCAGCTTCGATTTCAATAGCGACCCGGACGATGGTGCATTCGCCAGTGCTCAGGGTGACGCTAAGGCCACCGTGCAAGGCACGGTGGATCTCGTCAACGGAAAAGATGACGACAACGGCAAGGCCGCCCAGCTCGGCAGCGGTTTCTGGCTGAACGTGACCAAGTCCGATGGCAGTGCACTGCTCAACGGTCTTGATGATGTGACGATCAGCTACGACAGCAAGGCGGCTGCGACCGGTGGCCAGTGGACTGTGTTTGCCGCGCCGACCGCCGGTGCGGTGAACGGCAGCGCCCCCACCTACGTCGGTGTGCTCGACCGCACCGACAAGACCCGCGTGGAACGCTATCTCAACGGCCGCGCATCCGACATCGCCACCATCGACAAGAACACCGGTACGAAGGATGCTTGGAAGCATGTCGATCTCGTCATCTCCGGCAAGACCGCGAAGCTCTATGTCGATAAGAAGTTCGTGGCGAGCAACGTGAACGGCGAGGATCTCAAGAGCATTCTTGGCGGCTCAGGTGGCGTGCTGCAAATCGGCAAAGGCAACTGGGGCAACGGTGAATACTTCACCGGTTTGCTCGACAATCTCACGATTTATGGCTCCGCGCTTTCCGCGGCCGATCTCGGCATCGCATCGCCTACTGCAATCGAGATCTCCGGTTCCAATGTGAAGGACGGCAAGCTGAGTCTCAAGGAAGGCAACTCCGCATCCCTGTCCGCAACCGTCACCCCTGAAGGCGCTGAGCCTACGGTGACATGGGAATCCAATAATCCGGCTGTGGCTACTGTGGATACCAACGGCAAGGTCACCGGCGTGAAGGCCGGCACCGCCACCATTACAGCGGCTTCCGAAGCTGACGCCGCCAAGACCGCCGAGCTCAAGGTCACCGTCACCGAGGTCAAGGCCGATGACGCCTACGGCTACGTGATGGTCCACTTCATCGAAAACAACAAGGGCTACGCCGAGAAGATCTACCTCGACATCTCGCGCGGCGATGACGCCACCCAGTGGGATACGCTCAACGGCGGCGAGCCGATTCTGGTGAGTAACGAATCCACCACCGGCGTGCGCGATCCGTTCATCGCCTACAACCCCGAGTCGAAGACCTACTACGTGCTGGCCACCGATTTGCGTGTGTTCGGCGGCGATAATGCCGGTTGGGGCACGTGGGCTACAGGTTACAGCACCAAGTTGCATGTGTGGTCGTCCAAAGATCTCATTCACTTCAACGACATGACGGAACTGGAGACCGCCACCGCCGACAAGTACACTGCCAATCCGAACAAGAGCCAGACGCTCACCGATTCCGTGACCGGCAAGACCATCTCCGAGATCGGCATGGCATGGGCTCCTGAGGCTACGTGGGTGCCGAACTTCTATGATCTCAACGACGACGGCCAGCTCAACGGTTCCGATAAGGACAACCCGAAGAACCAGCAGGGCGGCGCATTCGTTGTGTATTGGTCTGTCTCCGCCAAATACGATGGCGAGAACAGTCAGCCCGGCAAGAAGGTGACTCACGTGTTGTGGGCGGCCACCAAGGACTTCACCAACGAGACTTACATGTTTGGCGGCGTCTTCGTGCCTAACAGCAAGTACAACCGTGGCAACACCATCGACACCACGATGCTGCAGAACAGTTCCCGCACATACCGCACCACCGGCTCCGGCGTGATCTTCATGGAATACACCGATCGTGCCGATTGGTGGCGTGCCAACGATCAGGGCCAGTACGCGACCGACCCGGCCAAGGGCTGGGTGTTGCGCCAGACCAACATCGGACACACGCTCGGCAGCGCGCAGGAAGGTGCCAACGGTTTCAAGGTCAACGGTGAGAACAAGTGGTACATGTTCGTTGACAACTATGGATCTGTCGCTTCCGGTGCCCGCTACGGCTACAACCTACTCGAAGCCGACAACCTCGATTCCGAGAATCCGTGGAGCGTCCTGAAGGCCGACGACTACTTCCTCACCGCCAACACCAAGCACGGTGGCATTGTTTCGCTCACCAAGGCCCAGTACGACGCGATTCGCGCGGCTGATGCCAAGGCTTCCGACAACGCCGACCTGAAGGCCGAGGATGTGACGGTGGATAAGGGTTCTGCCGATATGGACATCACTGCCAAGCTGCCGAAGACGCAGCAGGTCACTCTTGCCAACGGTTACGGCACTGCCAAGCGCGACGTGATGTGGGACGTTTCCAACGTCGACACCTCCAAGCCCGGCGAGTACACCGTCACCGGCACGGTCGACACCATCGGCGCGAACAAGAACCACTGGAAGTGGACGAACGCCGCCGGCGAGTCGAAGACCGACGAGGACGACCTCATCAACTCCGGTGCGAACGCGAACAACAACTGGAAACAGACCGGTGGCTTTGTCGACAACGAAACCGCCAACAAGAACCGCACGCTATACAGCTCCACCGCCATCACTGTGACCGCCAAGGTGACCGTGACCGGCGAAACCGAGCCGACCGACCCGGATTTGCTCGCCGACTTCACGTTCGATGATGGCGATAAGACCTTTGACGGCGGCAATGCGACGGGTGCCACTCAGGGCACCGCCACGCTCGCCGACAGCAAGGACGGCAAGGCCGCGAAGCTCAGCAAGAACTTCTGGCTCAACGTCACCGCCAAGAACGGCGACGCTCTGCTCAAGGGCAAGAACGACGTGACCATCAGCTACGATGTCAAGCCTGACGTCTCCGGCAACACCGGCTGGACCTTCTTCGCCGCCTCCAACGCCACCAAGCAAGAGTACGGCCAGGAGCACTACGTCGGCGTGCTCGACAAGACCACCGGTATTACCGTCGAACGCTACAACAACAACGATGGCAAGCGCGATTCCTCCGGCAACGTCTCATACACCAAGACGAACGCCGACTGGAAGCACGTCGATATCGTGATTTCCGGCGCAACCGCTAAGCTGTACATCGACTCCAAGCTGGTAGCCGTGAACAACAACGGCCAGAAGCTCACCGACATCCTCGGTGCTGATGGCGGCGTGCTGCAGATCGGCAAGGCCAACTGGAGCAACGGCGAGTACTTCTCCGGTCTGCTCGACAACCTCAAGATCTGGGGCAAGGCCCTGAGCGACGACGAGCTTGGCGTGGAAAGCGCGAAGACCGACTACGCCGCCGCGCTCGCCATCCCGGCGCAAATCACCGGCGACCTGCCGAGCACTGTGCTGGGCGAGACGGTTACTTGGTCCGCGACCGGCGACGGTGCGAAGCTCGTAGCCGCAGACGGCAAGGTCACGCAGCCGAAGTCCGGCGAGAAGGCCGTAAAGGTCAAGCTCACCGCCACCATCGACGGCGTGGATAAAGCTATCACCGCCGAATCCGAAATCCTCAACAACGGCGGCGAAATCGCTTCCTACGTCAAGGATGTCGATCGCTCCGACCAGAACGGTGCCAAGTACGACCCGCTCGCCTACAACGACGATCGTCGCGCCGACTCGCTGTACGTGGCCGCCAAGGCCGCCGATGGCAGCAAATGGGAGCCCCTGAACCGTTCGCAGTCGATTCTGTCGGTCAAGTGGGACGGCTCGCAGTCTGCCAAGCTGAATGCGCAGATGGGCTCACCCGCTTTCTTCCGTGCGGAGGACGGTACCCTTGGTGTGGTTTCCTCGCAGAACAACGCCACCGGTGCGATTTACGTGTGGGATGGCAAGGGCGACGGTGCCACGTTCACCAACGAGCGCGCTATCACCGTGACCGACAGCTCCATCGTCACCAACCCGCGCATCGTCTATGATGCCGCCTCCAAGGGCTACAAGGTCTTCTGGGCCGATGGCCTGAGCGGCGAAGGCCGTATGGCCACGCTCTCCGACCTGACTGCCAAGGCAACGGTCGGCGAGACGCTCAAGGCCGACGCGGTTGCGATGGGTGTGGGCGACGTGACCGAAGGTCTGCCCGCATGGGCCGGCGAAGGCCAGATCCGCGCATTCGCTGTGAGCTCCTCTGAATTCGATGCGTTCTACAAGAACTATGTCGATCTGCAGAACACCGGCGTTAAAGCTCTGGGCGGCGCAACCGTGGAGAACGGTGCTTCCGCCGAGGACGTCACCGCAGCGGTTTCCGGAACGCAGGCCACAATGACCTACAACGACGGCTCCACGAAGACCTTCAACGTCGACTGGAACGCCGATGATCTGGCCGCCGTGGACACCTCAAAGGCCGGCACGCATGAGGTCAAGGGCACTGTTCAGCAGACCACCGAGGCCATGTACAACGACGCTCGCGCCGATCCGGACATCTTCTACAACGAAGACGATGGCTACTACTACCTCACCGGTTCCACCTATGAGGTAAAGTCCACTGATTCGACCAACAACCAGAAGGACAGCTACCGTTCCATCGGCCTCAAGCGCGCCAAGACCATCAACGGTCTGAAGGATGCTGAGGAACACATCATCATCAAGCCGGAGAACGGCACTCCGGGCCACGAAGACCAGTACCCCAACTCGTTCTACGGTTGGAGCGCGTTCATTTGGGCCCAGGAGTTCCACAAGATCAACGGCAAGTGGTGGATTGTGGCCGGCTTCCACAAGGGTGCCTCGTCCGCGAACGGTGGCTGGTGCAACAACACCATCCTCATCCCGTACACCGGCGACGAGCAGTCCATCAAGGATGGCGGATTCCTCGAGGCCGAGAACTGGGGCGAGCCGACCGTGCTGGAAGGCGCCGCATTCGACGTGACGTACTTCGAGCGCGAGGAGAACGGCAAGGCCCAGGGCTACTGGCTCTTCCCGAAGAGCGCAGGCCTGTACCTTGCCAAGGCAAAGATGGGCGATGGCGTCACTCCGCTGGTGGATGGCAGCCTTGAGCACATCTATCAGGTCAGCCAGCAGTTCGAGTACGGCAAGTATGCGCCTACCCCCGAAGACAACTCTGAAGGTTCTGATCAGGCAATCGTAGAGGCACCGTTCATGTTCGAGCATGGCGACTACGTCTACATTGCCTATGCGGGGGCCACGGTGGATAAGTATTACAACACCAACGTGATGCGTGCCGCCAAGAATGCCGACCTGCAGGATCTGTCGAGCTGGACCACGGCCGACTTCCCGTCGTTCGACACCAACGACACCTACACCGGTGCCTACGGTGCGGATGAGGCCTCGTACGAGCGCAAGCAGGCCGGCCCCGGCCACATCTCGCTTGCACATGATGAGGCCGGCAACATCGTCATGGCCTACCACGCACGCCCCTACCCGGAAATTCACTCCGGTTCCGCGGCGGGTGGCCTGTTCGATCAGGACCGCAATACGTGGGTCAAGGCCGTGAACGTGCGCGCCAACGGCATGCTCGACATGTCGCTGACCAAGGATCAGGAGGTTGCTCCGGCCAACCGCACGGTGACCATTACGGTGACCGTCGGCGAGCCTGATACGCCGGTTGAGCCGTCCATCACCGGCATCCGCGTCAAGAGCGAGCCGACAAAGACCAAGTACACGGTGGGCGAGCAGTTCTCCGCCGATGGTCTTGTGATCGAGGCGACGATGTCGGACGGCACGGTGAAGACGCTCGATGCCGCCGACTACACGGTCGGCGACGTGGACATGTCCGCTGTGGGCACCAAGACCGTCACCGTCACGCTCAAGGCCAACGATCAGCTCACCACGTCGTTCGTGGTGACCGTGAGTGCCAAGACCGAGCCCGGTAAGCCCGGTTCGGGCGACGGTTCCGGCGATGGTGCAGGCAGCGATAACGGTAACGCTGGTACGGGGGCGGACTCCGGTCTGCCGTCCTCTGGTGCCGCCGTGCTCGGCCTTGGTGGTGCCGTGGTTGTGCTCGCCGTTGCCGGCATCTCTCTCACTATCTGGCGCAAGCGTCGCGCCTGAGCGGATCCAAATGCTCCCTCTCAGTCGGCTTCTGGCGGACGGAGAGGGAGCACCTAGTATCACCATAACTTCAATCTTCAATCCATAACTGAACACAAAACCAAAACCCACAATCAGAGGAGACATATGGGTAAGTGGAAGAAAGCGGTGGCAGCTCTTGCAGCTGTCCCGATGCTGATGGCGCTGGCGCCAGCAGCAAATGCGGTTGAATCGGATACCACCGATTCATCGGCCGCACAGCGGGCGCTGGCAGCAGCCCTGAAATCAAATGCCAAGGCATCGGCAGACAGTGATTTGCTTGCCAGCCTTGACTTCAACAACGTCACGGCAAGTGCCACTGGTACCTTCACCGATGAGGCAACCGGCACCAAGGCAACCATCAACGGTGCCGCCGCAGTAACTGCCAGTAAAGACGGCACTACCGCAGCTCAGCTCGGTTCTGGCTTCTGGCTGAATGTGACTAAGTCGGATGATTCGGCTGTGCTCAAGGGCCTGGATGCGGTCACGATTTCGTACGATTCCAAGTCCGCCAGCACCAATCAGGGCTGGTCGGTATTTGCGGCACCGAATACGAATGCGCAGACCTATCAGCAAGAGCATTACCTCGGCGTGATGGATCGCACCACTTCGGTGAACGTTGAGCGTTACAACAACGCTGGTAAGCGCGACACCACCGGCAATGTGAGCAAGGATGGTCTCGCCAGCCAGTGGCGTCACGTCGATTTGGTCATCGACGAGGCCGCTTCCACGCTGTACATTGACGGTGAGCAGGCCGCAACCGTAGCCCCAGCTGATGGCGCGAGCTTCGCTCAGCTCACCGATATTCTCGGCGCAGACGGCGGCGTGCTGCAGATCGGCAAGGCCAACTGGGTGAATGGCGAATACTATACCGGCGCACTTGACAACCTCAAGATTTACGGCTCTGCGCATACTGCTGACCAAATCAAGGAAGCCTACGATTCCACGAAGTCCGATGCCGCCAAGGCCGACGCTAATGCGCTGACCATTAACAACGGCAGCACTGATGTGTATTCCAACATCACACTTCCGGCCAAGGGCTCGGTTAACGGTTCCGCGATTACGTGGAAATCCAGCAACGCAAAGGTCATTACCGATGCGGCAGATGGTGACATCGCAGCTGGTGTCGTTGCTCGTCAGAAAACCGACACCAAGGTGACGCTCACTGCCACCATTACCGATGCTGACGGCAACACGGAAACCAAGGAATTCGAGCTGACCGTCAAGGCCGCCGTCGAACAGCCGAAGACCACGGACTATCTGTTTGCGCACTTCACCGGCACCGAAGGTAGCGCTACCGACGAGCAGATGTACTTCGCCACCAGCAAGGATGGCCTGAGCTGGCATGACACCCGCGAGTCCGGCGATCCGGTACTCAGCTGGAACAACAGCCAGACCGGCAACTCTCGTGGTAAGGACAACGGCGTGCGCGACCCGTATCTGGTCCGCTCTCCGGAAGGCGACACCGTCTACCTCATCGCTACCGAGCTGAGCATCCATAACCGTGGCGGTTGGGGCGCGGCCACCGCTACCACCAATGGCAGCACCAACCTAATCGTGTGGGAGTCGCATGACTTCGTCAACTGGAGCGAACCGCGCGCCGTTGACGTTGCCTCTCAGATTCCGGGAGCCGGCATGGCTTGGGCTCCGGAAGCCTACTGGGATGATGTGAACAAGCAGTACATGGTGTACTGGGCCACTGCTTCCGACGCGGACAACAAGTCCGGCGATCGCACCAATATGTACTACTCCACCACGCGTGATTTCGTGAACTTCACGACGCCTGTCAAGTGGATCGACCGAGTCAAGTCCGTTATCGATACCACGATGATTAAGGCCGATGACGGCTATTACTATCGTGTGTCCGGTGACACGTACCTCGGTGTTGAGCGTAGCAAGGATCCGTATGCCACAACGCTCACCACTGGTGACACAATTGCGAATGGTTACTACAACACTGACAGTGATCCGAACCAGTGGACGCTTGTCGGTACATTCGGTGACCTGACTGGTACCGGTCTGACCGGTGCGCAGCTGGAAGGCCCGGAGCTGTTCTTCTACAATGAAGATGACGTGCAGACCAGTGATGCGGGCAAGAAGATGCTCTACGGTCTGATGTGGGATCAGTACTCAGCCGGTAAGGGTTACACCCCATACCGTTCTGCCGATTTAGGCAGCACTGATAAGGCTGATTGGGGCTTTGCCTCTGATGTGAACTTCGGTTCGCTCAAGAAGCGTCACGGCACCATCCTGCCTGTCACTGAAACCGAGTACAACGCAATCCTGAAGGCATTCGATAAGAACAAGGACACCGAGCCAGTCACACCCGATGAAGACGGCTCCGGTCCGATTGCCGAGTATGACTTCGAAGACAGCAAGGGTACCGACACCACTGAGAACAGCAACGACTTGACCTTCAACGGCAACGCCAAGGTCTCCGAGGATGCCGAAAAGGGCAAGGTGCTTAAGCTCGACGGCTCTGACGGCACCTACGCCGAGTTCCCGAAGGGCCTGTTCGATGGCCGTAACAAGCTGACTGTGCAGATGGATGTCAAGTCGGAGATCAATAAAAACCAGTTCACGTTCGCTTTCGGCCAGAACTCCACCAAGTACTACTTCCTGAAGTACAACAACTCCGGCGAGCTCGCCAGCCGCATCACCACCAACTCGTATGGTGCGGAGGACGCGGCTAACGCTACGTTGTCTGGCAACGGCGCATGGCATCGTGTCACGGTCACGTTGGACGACAACGTGATGACCGTGTACTCTGACGGTGCGCAGGTGGCTCAGAACAAGGCGACCAAGAACAAGGTCACCGATTTGGGTAACGATCTGCTGGCCTACTTGGGCAAGTCCTTCTACAACGACCCATACTTCAAGGGTTCGTTCGACAATGTGAACGTGTGGAACCGCGCGCTCACTGCTCAGGAAGTCGAGAAGACCAGCCCGATTGCTCTGCAGGGTATTTCTGTGGGCACTGTGCCGTCCGACCCGAACTCGCTGCGTGGCACTGACGACCACTCTCAGGTCCGTTCCACCCTCGACTGGTCCACGAAGACCGTCACCACCGTGCTCAACCGCCGTGGCGGCGCGACCAAGGTGCCCGTCAAGGTGTCTGTCAACCGTAGCGACGACTCCATCAAGCTCACCCTTGATGGTCAGGCGTTCACCAATGGTGGTACGGCCGACCTGGCTAAGGACCGTACTTTGGTCGTTGATTTGGGCGACGGTGCGCCGCAGACCTGGACGCTGAAGAAGGTCACCGTGGGCAACAACCCGGTACTGCCCGGCCAGTACGCCGACCCGGACATCGACTACTTCGACGGCAAGTTCTGGATCTACCCGACCACCGACGGCTTCTCCGGCTGGAGCGGCAACTACTTCCATGCGTTCAGCTCCACCGACTTGGTGAACTGGACCGACGAGGGCGTGATCCTCGATGTCAATAAGGACCACCAGCCGACCACCGATGGCGATGAGAACACCGCCATCTCCCCGTGGTCCGTGGGCTCCGCGTGGGCGCCGACCATCGAGAAGAAGAACGGCAAGTACTACTTCTACTACTGCGCGAAGTTGCCGAACGGTACATCCGCCATCGGCGTCGCCGTGGCCGACAACCCGGCCGGCCCGTACAAGGCCGCCGACCAACCGCTGGTCACTCGCACGATGGAAGGCGTCACCGTTGGACAGGCCATCGACCCGTCCATCTTCACCGACCCGAACACCGGCAAGTCGTACATCCTGTACGGCAACGGTTCGCCCGCCATCGCCGAACTCAACGACGACATGGTGAGCATCAAGGCCGGTACGGTGAAGAAGCTCAACGGTCTGAACGGCTTCCGCGAGTCCGTGGTCGTCGCCTACCGCGACGGCAAGTACCACTGGACCTGGTCGTGCGACGACGCCAACTCCCCGAACTACCATGTGAGGTACGGCGTCTCCGATTCCATCGACGGCACCATCACCTACAAGGGTGTGCTGCTGCAGAAGGATTCCTCCAAGAACCTGCAAGGTACCGCGCACCAGTCCGACGTGCATGTGACCGACGCGGACGGCAACGACCGTTGGCTCATGGCCTACCATCGCCACTACACGCCGCTCGGCGTGTTCACCTCCGGCCTCGGCTACCACCGTGAAACCGCCATCGACGAGATCACCTTCGACGCGGACGGCCTGATGCAGACCATTCACCCGACCGACGAAGGCGTGTCCATTGAGATGGCCGATACGACGGCGCTTGATGGCGCGATTGAAGCGGCCGACAAGCTCGGCACCGATGGCTCTGCTTACACCGAGGCCAGCTGGAAGGCATTCGAGGATGCGCTCGCCGCAGCCAAGACGGCCAAGCAGACCTTCCTTGACTCCGGCCTGTCTCAGGCTGATGTCGATGCCGCCGCCAAGGCCCTGACCGACGCGCAGAATGCGTTGGAGGAGAGCCAGCCCGAGCCGGAGCACCCGGCCGCAGGCACGATCCTCTCCATCGCCGTGACCGCGCAGCCCGCCAAGGCCGAGTACAAGGTTGGTGAAGCGCTCGACGTTGCCGGTCTGGTCGTCACCGCGACCGTGGCCGATGGCAACGGCGGCTCCACCACCCGTGAGCTCGCCGCCGATGAGTACGAGCTGCTCGGCTTCGACTCCTCGAAGGCCTCCGACAAGGTGACCGTGACCGTGCAGTCTGTGGCCGATTCGACCAAGACCGCCACGTTCACCGTGAAGGTCGTTGCCGACGAGACGCCGACTCCGGATCCCGATCTGGCCACTGAGGAAGAGCTCAAGCAGCTCGAAGACGCCATTGCCAAGGCCGAAGCCGAGAAGCTGAACCAGGACGATTACACCGCCGATTCGTGGAAGGCCTACGCCAATGCGCTGGCCCAAGCGAAGAAGGTGCTCGCCAAGGAGAACGCCACCTCCACCGAGGTCCAGGATGCGATTCGTCACCTGACCGAGGCCCGCAAGGCCCTCGTGAAGGTCTCCGCTGATGGCAAGAAGCCGGGTGCCGTCATCTCCGACACTGGTGTCGCCGTCTTCGGCGTGGCTGGTGCCGTGGTGGTCCTCGCCGCCGCCGGTATTGCCCTGACCATCTGGCGCAAGCGCCGTATCTGACCCCTCATTTGCAAAAAACTCTCACTGACGTTGAGTCAGTGAGAGTTTTTTGCAATAGGGGGGTGTTCCTATGTTTTTGTCAACTCCTTGGGGAGTTGACGTGTCGGGATTCCGGTTGGCTGTCGTGGGCGCGCTTCGCCCTGCCGGTGGCGTCCGGCGTCCTTTCCCGTGTGGCCCGGTTCAGGCTACGAGGGCTGGTTCCTGGTAGAGGGTTCCGTTTTTGAGCATGCTGTAGATCACGTCGCAGCGCCGACGCGCGAGGCAGATGATGGCGGCGTTGTGGTGTTTGCCCTGTTCGCGTTTGCGCTTGTAATAGGCCACGGAGGGCGGGTGTTTGGTGGATGCGACGAACGCGGTCTGCCACAGCGCGTTCTTGAGGCGTTTGTTGCCCCGCCTGGAGGGCCGTTCGCCTTTGATGCTGGTGCCGGATTGGCCGGTGACGGGCGATATGCCCGCGTAGGCGGCCAGATGGGCGGACGATTTGAAGTTGGCGATGTCGCCGCCGATGCCGAGCAGGATGTTGCTTGCGGTCCTGACGCCTATCCCGGGCATCGACGTCAGGACCGTGAGAAGAGGGTGGTCCTCCAGGAGCTTCTCGACCTGGCGGCCGACCTCGCGCCGCCGGTCCCTGATCGTCTTGATGTCGTGGGCGATGGAGGGGATGATGGTCTCGGCCATGAGGGTGCCGGGCACGGTGACGGTCTGCTCGCCGATCGCCTTGAACATGTCGTCGATGATGCGGCCGGCGCGAAGCCCGTTGGACTTGGCCCAGTCCTTCACGTCCTCGATCCCGGCCCGTTTCACGCCCATGGGCCCGCCGTATCGTTCGAGCAGCGCGAGCGTCGCGTCGCGCGTGATTCTCTCGCCCTTGAGCGCGCGTTCGAACGCGGGGTGGGTCTGCAGCAGCAGGCTCCGCAGGCGGTTGACGTGGCGGGTGGATTCGTGGGCGAGGTCCTCGTCGTGGCCGGCGAGCAGCTTCAGGGCGGCGAGGGTCTCGTCATCCGGGCCCGCGTCCCTGAGCGTCTCGGGCAGCTTGAGCGCGGCCCACGCGATCACATGCGCGTCCCTGCGGTCGGTCTTCGCGTCCCCGGGCAGCAGCTGCGCGGTCCTGCGCATGGCCGTGCCGGGAAGGTAGGCAACCGCGATCCCCATGTTCCGCGCCACCGTCAGGGGCAGGGAGCCGATGGTGTTGGGCTGGTCCACGACCAGCAGCACACGGCCATGCTTGGAGAGCTTGCCCAGCATCGTGCGGATGGCCTTCTCGTCCTGTTTCAACGGCTTGTCGTACAGGGTGTTCCCGTCATGGTCGAGGGCGTGCGCGTGGTGCGCGCTCTTGCCCACGTCCAGGCCGACCCACACGTCGATGTCGTCCGGGGTCATCATCGTTCCTCCCGTCATGAAGGTTTTCCGGTCGCCGCGGGCTCGGAGGAGTCCGGACGCCCGCGCCGCACCCACATTACGACGAGACCTGCGCCATGCGCCCCTGAAGCGTCCGTGTAGCCGGCCTGGTTCCTATCAGCGGTCATCGGGCGTCCCCGTTCCCGGCGACAACACCCCCGGATCATCGACGACAGGGCAGGAAAGTCATACCGGAACCGGCGACCCGGCCCCGACCATCGGGGCCTACCAAACATGGTAATGGGCTTATCTCTTCGCCTGAGTGATCTGGTAGGCGGCGAAGAGGATGGCGAGCCAAATCACGCCGGCGATGACGGCGACGCGGTAGCTGGCGGAGAAGCACATCAGCACCACGACCAGTGCCAAGAACGCCAACACCACCCACGGGGTCACCTTAGCGAACGGCAGCTTGAAGTGAATCGCGTCGAGCGCTTCCTTGCCAGACTTGCCGGCCAGCTCGGAATCCTCGGGAGCGCCGCCCGCGGCGACCACCTTACGGAACTTCATTTCGGTGAACATAATCATCGTCCAGTTGATGATGCCGGCGATGGTGGCAATCGACATCAGATAGTTGAACGCGAACTCAGGCCACACGAACACCACGACCACGGCGATAGCGGTGATTACGGCGGACGTCAGCACGCCAGTCACCGGCACGCCCTTGGCGTTGAGCTTGCCCAGATACGCGGGCGCATTGCCCTGCTTGGCCAGCGAGTACAGCATGCGGGAGTTGGCGTACAGGCCGGAGTTGTAGACGCTCATCACAGCGGTCAGGCACACGAAGTTGAGGATGCCGGCGGCCGCGTGGATGCCTACGGAATCGAAGATTTGCACGAACGGGCTGGGAACATCGTCTCCGCCGATGGTGTTCCACGGTATGACGGCCATGATTACGCCGAGCGCGCCAATGTAGAACACGAGAATTCGCCAGATAATGTCATTGGTGGCGCGGGGAATCGTACGACGAGGGTCCTCGGTTTCGCCGGCGGTGATGCCGATGAGCTCGGTGCCGCCGAAGCTGAACATCACCACGACAAGCGCCATCAACAGGCCGGTCCAGGTGCCGTCTTTGGTCTGCTCCATGAGACCGTTCGGGAAGAAGCCCCCTTCCAAGGTGAACCAGTTGGCAAAGCTCGCTTTGATGCCGGATGCGGTGGGCAGAGCGAAGATGATGACGGCCAGGCCGCCGACGATCATGGCAATCACGGCCACAATCTTGATGATGGCGAACCAGAACTCGAACTCTCCGAACTTGGAGACGCCCAGCAGATTGGCGGCGCAGATGACCACTAGGAATACGGCTGCCGACACCCAGGTCGGAATCGCCGGGAACCAGTAGTTTACGAATTTGCCCACCACGGACAGCTCCACCATCGAGACGAGGATGTAGTTGAACCAGTAGTTCCAGCCGGAGATGAAGCCGGCGCGCTTGGACCAGTAGCGAGTGGCATAGTAGCTGAACGCGCCCGCCTTCGGATCCTCGACGGACATCTCGCTCAGCGCGCGCACGATCATGAAGATCGCGAGGCCGCCGATCAGGTAGGCCAGCAGAATCGAGGGGCCGGCCAGCGCGATGGATTCGCTGGAACCATAGAACAGGCCGGTTCCGATAGCGCCGCCCAGTGCAATCAGCTGGATGTGACGGTTCTTCAGTGACTTGCGCAGCGTGGCCGGCACCGGCACATCGTCGGTTTCGCGCGACTTCTTAGGTGCGTCAGTAGTACTCATTGTGCTCTTCTCTCGAGTCTCTTTGATTTTTAGCATGACCGGCGGGAGGTCGCCATGCGCAACGCTCGTCATTGTAAGGCGCGGCATGCCGTAATGCCAAAGAATGCCGATGCCAGCCCATACTGGTATTCGCGTTTGATCGAAACAGCTAAAGTCGGCAGTGGCCTATCAAACCATCCCCACCAATTCACTGCGAGACGGGCATGCCCATGGTGAAAATGGTGTGGGCCACTGATTCCGGAGATGCTGCGAGGTCGGTGGCGAGCCAGTATTGCAGTAGGCCGATGCTGCCGGATACGGCGAAGCGCATGCGCATTTGGGCCTCGACCGGGTCGTTGGCGGCGGGCTGCAGCTGCTCGGCGACTGTCTGCCGGCTGTAAATAAGTCCCAGTAGCTGCTGTTGGAAGCCGATATCTGCTTTCGGGCTCATCAATACCTGCAGATGCTTGCGATTGTCGGCGATGTATTGGCAGATACGTTCGATGACGTGCTCGATGCCGGCTGAATCAGGCTGCGCGAGCAACTGGTCGAGCGCGGCAGTAACCCAGGCCATGGTCTCGTCTTCGATATCGTGCAGTAGATCTTCAATGCTTGTGTAATGCGCATAGAACGTGGAACGGTTCACGTCCGCCCGCTCGCACAATGCCTTGACGGTGATGGACCCAAGCGGCTGGTCCTGCAGCAGCTCGACGAGCGCGTCTTGCATGGCGAGCCGTGTGTATCGGGTGCGGCGGCTTTCCGTCAAATCCTTGGCCATGGCATTCTCCCCAAGTTCCGACAACTCACAATCCAACTGTTGGTTGCAGAACCGACACAGTGTTGTTTTACTTGAGTATAGCAAGGGAACGCAGGTGGCATTGCGAATGGAGCGGGCCGTGGTGGGAACTGTTGGAGGTGCGTGATGGCATATATCGAATTCGATCATGTGGTCAAGGAATACCCCTCCGGCAGCAGCGTGATTCGGGCGCTCGATGAGGCGAGCTTTACCGCCGATCAAGGCGAGTTAAGCGTCATCCTCGGCCAGTCAGGCGCAGGCAAGACCACGGCGTTGAACATTCTGGGCGGCATGGATACCGCGACTTCAGGCCGCGTCATTGTGGGCGATCGCGACATCACCGGATTGCGTAAGCGCGATTTGGTGACCTACCGGCGCAACGACATCGGCTTTGTCTTCCAGTTCTACAATCTTGTGCCGAACCTGACCGCGCTGGAGAACGTGGAACTTGCCTCACAGATTTGCCCCGATCATTTCGACCCGGCGGAAACCCTGTACAAGGTCGGACTGGGGGAGCGCATGGGGAATTTCCCGGCACAACTGTCCGGCGGCGAACAACAGCGTGTATCCATCGCCCGCGCGATTGCCAAAAAGCCGAAGCTGTTGTTGTGCGATGAGCCGACCGGTGCGCTCGATTACGAGACCGGCAAGGAAGTGCTGCAGTTGCTGCAGGATATTTGCCAAACACAAGGCATGACCGTAATGATCATCACGCATAATTCCGCGCTTGCACCGATGGCTCACAAAGTGATTCGCTTCCGCTCCGGCAAGGTGACCAGCGAGGAGGTCAACGCAACGCCGCGGCCCATCGCCGATATCGAATGGTAGGTGATTGGCGATGCTCACTGCAAGACACTCTGTGAAACGCCCCGTGAAACAAGCGAGGCGATTCGTGAAACAACCTGTGAAACATTCTGTGAAACGGCGGAACCTCGACGATAGCGGCGGTCGAGGAGCGGGCGTTTCTGCGGTATTTGCCAAAGATACGTTGCGTTGCTGGCTGCGCAGCTGGAAGAGGTTCGTCTCGATCGCCGTCATCACGCTGCTTGGCGTGGCCGTGCTGACCGGCATCTACGCCGGATGCCGCGATGCTTTTCTGGCGGCCGGTCGTTTTTACGATCAGCAGGGACTGCATGACCTGCAGGTGCTATCCACATACGGCCTGACCGATGATGATGCGGCGGCACTGCGCCGAATCGACGGTGTGCAAACCGTGCAGCCCGAACGTTCTCAGACGGTGACCACGTTGGTGGACGGCACCAAGAAAACCGTGACCATGCAGGAAATCGGTACCGAAGGGCTTGATCAGCCGTACCTGCAACAAGGCAAACTGCCGAACAAGGCCGGCGAAGTGGCGGTGACTCAGCAGTTCCTGAACGATAGCGGACTCAAGATTGGCGGCACCATTACTGTGACGCCACAAGACACCTCTTCATCCGTCATATCGGTAGCGGCCACGGAGACTGACGATTCCAATAATGATTCCAATGACGATTCCAATAATGCCGATACGGTAGGTGTCGCCGCCAATGCCTCGGCATCCGATGCGAAGTCCGCCGCCAATACGGACGCCGACGCCGAGCAATCCCCGCAGTTCCCCACGAAACTCACCATCACCGGCGTCGTACTTGACCCGCGCGACCTCAACAATCCAGACGGCTATTCGGGCATGACCTCCTTCCGGTCCACCTCATCCGAGGACTATACGTTCTTTGCACCCAGCGACGGCGTGACCGGCAATATATACACTGCGATATCGGTTGCCGTCACTGGTGCGTCCGATTTTGACACGTTTTCCGATGCCTACGATGAAGCCGTCAAAACCGTGGCCGACCGTATCGAACATCAGATACAGACCACACGCCAGAAAGCCCGTCGTCAACAGATCGTCTCCAGCGCGCAGCGCAAACTGGACGATGCCCAAGACGAGGCCAACGAGCAGCTGGACGAAGCCCAGAAGCAGATCGACGACAACTGGGCCGAGCTGGAAGCCAACGAAACGACATTGCAAGATAGCCGTACCGAATTGGAGAACAACAGGACAACCATTACCGATGGCGAACGGCAGCTCGCCGATGGACGTGCGCAGATTGCAACGGCCCGTCAACAGATCGCGCAAGGTCGCCAGCAGATAGCCGAAGCGCGCACCCAGCTCGAATCAGGCAAAACGCAGCTCACCTCGGCTCGCAAACAGCTCGATGCGGCGCAAACGGAACTGACCGCCAATCGCACGAAAATCGAACAGGGCATTACCCAAATCGACCAAGGCATGGCGCAAATTGATCAGATGCTGCCCATGATTCAACAGGCCAACAATCTACTGGCGCAACTTGACCCGAATATCGACCTCAACTCACCCACATGGCAGGCCATCAAGCAACTGCTCGCGCGCCTTGGCATTACCGTGCCTGAAGTGCCGTCAATCAGCGATCTGCGGCAACAGCTGACCGCCAAGCAAACGGAACTGCAAACGCAGCGAGACAGTCTGGCCCAGCAGAAAGCCGATTTGCAGCGCACATTAAACGAAACCATTGCCCCCGCACAATCCACCTTGGACCAGCAGAACGCGCAACTGACCGCCAAGGAACAGGAAGCGGCTGCAGGAGAGGCACAGCTCAATACCAAATCCGCGGAACTCGAAGCGAATGCCGCAACCCTCGAAACCCAGTCGGCGCAACTTGAAGCGCAGGCCGCCCAACTGGCCAGCGGCAAGCGGCAGCTTGAAGAAGGCGAGCGGCAGCTGAAAGAAGGCGAACAACAGCTCGCGGACGGCAAGGCGAAACTGGATGATGCGCAGTCTGCACTCGATGCGATGCGAAGCGAAGCGGAAAGCGAATTCGCCAAGCAGCAACGGCGCATCGACGATGTGGCCAACGCACGTTGGTATGTGCAGACGCGCGCTTCGATCGACGGATTCAGCTCGCTCAAATCAGATGTCAGTTCCATCGAATCCATCGGCCGCGCATTCCCGATTGTGTTCCTGCTGGTCGCCGTGCTCATGAGCCTGACCACCATGACCCGCATGGTCGAGGAAGATCGCGGACTTATCGGCACCTACCTTGGACTCGGCTATGGCGGACTCGCCGTGTCCAGCCGGTATCTGCTGTTCGCGTTGCTCGCCTGCTTGGTCGGCGGCGGCATCGGTCTGCTGGTCGGATTCCTCGGCATCCCGGCATTCCTGATGGTGGTGATTGAGGGACTGTATATATTGCCCGGTGTGCGACTTGAATACGACTGGCTGTACGGCTCGGCCGGCATCGTGCTGTTCGTGGTCGGTGTGGGCGTGGTCACCGCGCTCGCCTGCCGCGAGGAGATACGGCACACGCCCGCCGCGCTGATGCGCCCGAAGGCGCCGAAGGCGGGCGCTCGCATATTGTTGGAGCGGATTCGCCCGGTATGGAGCCGGCTGAACTTCCTCGGCAAAGTCACTGCGCGCAATATCTTCCGATTCAAGTCGCGTTTGATTATGACCGTGGGCGGCGTGGCTGGTTGCACAGCGCTGATTATCTGCGGATTTGCGATTAACGACACCGTCGACACGACTGGCGTCAAGCAATATGAGCAGATCTACCAGTATGACTTGATGGTGGTGGCCAATGACGATGACGCCGCCGCGATGCGCAAGCAGGTGGCACAAGATGGCCAAACCACCGAAACGCTGAATCTGCGCGTGGATAGTGGCGAGATGAGCAATGCGGCGCAGGAAAGCGAAACCGTGCAGCTGATGACGGTGCCCAACAATTCGTTGAACAAACTGAACGACATGGTCACGCTGGAAGAGGCCGGTGACGATGGGTGGTTCGAGCTGCCCAATATCTTCGGCAAAGCGGGTGGCGGCACTGTAGCGCTGGACGATAGTGGTGTGATTGTGGCGAAGTCCGCAGCCAATTCGTTGGATATTCATGCGGGCGACACCGTCACGTTGAGCAATGGCGGCAGCGGGCGGGCCAAGGTGAAGGTTGCGGCGGTGACGCGCAACCTCATCGGCTCTGATGTGTACATCAGTGAGCGACTGTACGACCAGAAGTTTGCGGCCGACGGTGTGACGTCTTCGGCTTCGGGAGATGGCACTGCCTCGACCTTGACGTGGAACGCGATGCTCGCCAAGCTGAAAGGTTCCGAGACCGAACAGGCCGAATATGCGGATCGGTTGGGCGAGGAATCGTCGGTGCTCAAGGCCGTGAGCTGTGCGCATCTGGCCGCCACGTTTAAGTTCGATTTGATGGGTGCCGTGGTGGCGCTGATTGTGGGGCTCGCCGGCGGCCTGGCGCTGGTGGTGCTGTTTACGTTGGCCAATACGAACGTGTCCGAACGCATCCGCGAGATGGCCACACTGAAGGTGCTGGGCTTCTATGACCGCGAGGTGCACAACTACGTGAACCGCGAGATGATGATATTGACCGGTATGGGTGTGGTGGTTGGTCTGCCGCTTGGCAGGTGGATAGGCGGATTACTGACTGCTGCGTTGAATATGCCGTCGCTGTATTTCGAAGTGGAAGTGCACTGGTACAGCTATGCGATTGCCGTGGTGGCGACGCTGGCGTTCGCGCTGCTGGTGCAGCTGTTCACCAACCCAGTGCTCGATCGCGTAGACCCGGTCAACTCGCTCAAGTCCGTGGAATAGAGGTAGAAGTTCAATTTGGTGTTGATGAATTGAACTTTTTGGCGGAATATTTACAGTATCATCGCATGTATTCTTGAGCTGAGCGGTTTTCGTGACATATTTCGGTGATACAGTTTGAACTTGTTTTGAACGAGTATCGCGTCTGGTGCGTAACAATCGGGCGGCAGAGAAGAGAAATGAAATCAGTATGGCCGATACGAATGTGAATGGTGGTACACAGCAGGCTACGGGCAAACTCAAGTCTGTCGAAAGCCTGGACCAGACCAACGAGATGGAGCGTGGCCTGAGCAATCGCCACGTGCAGTTCATCGCCATTGGCGGCACCATCGGCACCGGCCTGTTCCTGGGCTCGGGCAAGTCAATCTCGCTAACCGGCCCCTCGATCATCTTCGTGTACATTCTGGTCGGTGTCATCATGTTCTTCCTGATGCGCGCCATCGGCGAAATGATGTACCGTGACCCCAGCCAGCACACCTTCATCAATTTCATCACCCGTTACCTTGGCAACGGGTGGGGGCATTTCGCCGGCTGGACGTATTGGGCCGCGCTCGTGCTGCTGGGCATGACCGAGATCACGGCCGTCTCCACGTACTTCATCACCTTCTTCGACACGTTCGGCATCGACCTGACCCATTGGAAATGGCTGATCGAGCTGTGTTTCCTGGTGTCGCTGGTCTCCATCAACCTGATTGCCGTCAAGGTGTTCGGCGAGGTGGAATTCTGGTTCTCGATGATCAAGATCACGCTGATTTGCGCGATGATCGCCACCGCCGTGGTCATGATCGTGATCGGCTACCATTACCCAGCCGTGCAGATTCACGGCGTGGACCACGTGAGCCCGGCCGGCCACGCCGGATTCGACAACCTGTTCGCCAACTTCTCGTTCGCGCCGAACGGTTGGATGGCCTTCCTCATGAGCTTCCAGATGGTGTTCTTCGCCTACGAGATGATTGAATTCGTGGGCGTCACCGTCTCCGAGACCAAGAATCCGCGCAAGGTGCTGCCCAAGGCCATCAACGAGATTATCGTGCGCGTGCTCATCTTCTATGTGGGCGCACTGGTGGCCATCATGTGCATTGTGCCGTGGACCTCGTTCAAGCCGAACAAGGACGGCTCCTTCGCATCCCCGTTCATTATGATGTTCCAGTATGCCGGGCTGAATTGGGCGTCTGCGCTGGTGTTCTTCGTGGTGATTACCGCCGCATCTTCCGCGCTGAACTCGCTGCTGTACTCGGCTGGCCGCCACCTGTACCAGCTGTCCGAGGTGTCGCCGAACCCGACGCTCAACAAGCTCGGTCAGGTGTCCGATCGCAAGGTGCCGGCCCGCGCCATCCTGGTGTCCGCGGCGCTGATACTGCTGTCGCCGATCGTCAACGCCATCCCCGGCGTGTCCGGAGCGTTCGTGCTGTTCTCGTCCGCCAGCTCCGCGGTGTTCCTGTTCATCTACATCCTGACGCTGATGGCACACCGCAAGTACCGTCGCTCCGCTGATTTCATTCCGGACGGGTTCGTCATGCCCGCTTGGAAGGTGCTCAATACGGTGGCAATCGTGTTCTTCGTGTTCATCTACCTGACGTTGTTCCTTGCGGACGATACGCGCAATTCCGCGATTGCCGGCCTGGTGTGGCTTGTGGGCTTCGGTGGATTCTCGATGCTGCGCGAACGCTACCGTAGCCGCGATTTAAAGGCCGCACTGGAACACAAGGAGTGATTGGACGGGCTGATTGGCTGGCGGCTATTAGTTGGGTGGCTGTTGGCTGTTGGCGGCTGACTGGCTAGCGGCCGATAGCCAATGACTGGGCTGATCGTCAGCCAATCGGCTGCCTATAGGTCTCATTGATACATTCGGTCATCCGATTAGTGCATTTGCGCGGACAATTAGTGCATTCGATCATCGGATTAGTACATCAGTGTGCAATTATTAGTACAATTAGCCGCCTAATTAGTACATTAGGACATAAAACAATGTCCTAATGTACTAATTAGATGCTAAAATACGATAAGTGCCATGTCCTAATGTATGAATTATCGCTATGAAGGGCGGAATGCGATGACGCAGGATGAACTTATGCAAGTGCTGCAGGCCGGTGAATCATCTATGGTCGAGTTCAAGCGCTGCAGCGAATTGCCTCATACGGATACTTTTGAGACTGTATGCTCATTCGCCAATCGTTCTGGTGGCAGCATTTATCTTGGCGTTGACGATGACGGTCAAGTGCTCGGCGTCGATTCTAAGCGCGTTAGTGAGATAGAGCGCAACGTTGTCAACGTAGTGTCTAATCGTAAGATGTTCGAACCGGCTCCAATGGTGGAAACGGAACATATCGAGTACGACGAACGGATTATTGTTCGTATTTGGGTAGCTCCGAGTTCTTCGGTTGTGCGGTTCAAGGGCGCAGTGTTTGATCGCATTGCTGATGTGGATACACACATCGAAAGCGATATCCAGATTAGTCAAATGTATATTCGCAAGCAGAACTACTATTCCGAACGGCGAATTTTCCGTTACGTGACTCCGTTTGATTTGCGTCCTGAGCTGATTGCGCGAATGCGGCAGCTGGCGGTCGCTCAGCGAGCTGGGCACCCTTGGGGAACTATGTCTGACGAAGAACTGTTCCGCAGCGCCAAGCTATACGATCGTGATTACACGACCGGCGAAGAGGGCTTTAATCTTGCTGCAGTGCTGCTCTTGGGCAAGGATGAAGTCATTTCCTCGGTTTGCCCAGCGTATATTACTGATGCCGTGGTTCGGCGAGACAATATTGACCGATACGATGACCGACTTATGGTGCGGACCAACTTGTTCGATTCGTACGAGCAACTCCGTGAATTTACTGAGCGGAATCTGCCTGACCGCTTTGTGTTAAAGGGCGATAAGCGAGTGAGCCCGCGTACGATGATCGCCCGTGAATTGGTGGCAAACAGCCTCATGCATCGGGAGTATTCCAGTCCGGTGGTGGCGCGTGTCACCATTGATAATGAATCCATCCGGACGGTTAATGCTTCGCGCTCATTCTTTGAAGGTCGAATGAAGCTGGGCGAGTTCACGCCAATGCCAAAGAATCCGATTATCGCTAATGTGTTTGTGCAGACCGGCATAGCCGAGCAGCTGGGTAGCGGACTGCGGAATCTGATAAGAGCGTCCCGGCAATATACTGAGCGAGAGCCTGAGTTCCGCGATGGTGACATATTCGAGGCGACGATTCCTATTGTTCCTGCGCTGAAGACCGTGGATGGTTCTGGTTTTGCTAGCGTGAGATCTGTAGTTGAGAAAGATGCCGAAGAGGGTGCGAGGCTCATTGGCGGGGAACGTGTGGATGGTAAGAAAGCAGATGCAACCGCATCGGGTGAAATTGATTCGCGGGCAGCGATGCTGTCGGCGATGAATCGACGCTTGACAGAGGTTGACTATGTGACTGTACCTGAACTCGCCAAGATAACAGAGCTCGATAACAGAACAGTCCGCAAATTCCTAAACGGTTTAGTTGCGCAAGGAAAGCTGATTGCTGAAGGCAACACGCGTGGTCGGCGTTATCGGAAGGGATAGCGGGCGCGATATCTCGATGCAGTGGGATTCACTTAAGGGCTACGGCAAATATGATTCGTAGCGATTGGGCCAGCGCAATTCGAATGGCTCATGACTTTGTGCGTCGTTTGTGGTCTCTGAAGTTGTTTGCTGGGTGACGGTTTTGTGATAAAATCGCTCATATCAAAATGTTTGCGTAAACATTTTGGCTGCGCCGAAAGAAGGAGTCGACGTAGGTCATGTATCAGGCAAAGAGGCTGGCTCAGTGAAGCAAAGGCCGATTTTTCCGGTATAAGGCGGACAGCAGGAACACTAAGGAGACCAATGAAGGTACTGAGCAAATCGCTTGCTGCAATGGTTGCGGCGGCAACACTAGTGGGAGGAGGGGCGTTTGCGGTTGCCGGCACTGCGTATGCGGCTGATAACGATGCCATTACCGTGACCCCGAACCCATGGTATGCCAACAGTTTCGATGGCTGGGGCACCTCGCTGGCTTGGTTCGCCAACGCCACCGGCAGCCTCGGCGAGGAATCGGCCATCACCACCAATCTCGGCGATGACGCTTCCAAGGCTAAGGCTGTGGAATACGGCAAACAGCTGCGCGAACAGTTCTACCAGTCCATCTTCGGTGATGAAGGACTGGACCTGAACATGGCCCGCTACAACGTGGGCGGCGGCAATGCCTCCGATGTTGCCTACGGCTACCCATTCATGCGCCAAGGCGCTGCCGTGCCTGGCACGTGGAAAGATGACGCCACCGGCTCCGGCACGTATGGCAATGGCGTAACCACCAAGCAGGCCGACAAAGACAAGCTGGCTGCGGCATTCGACCCGACTGACGACAACCAGTATGACTTCTCCAAGTCCGCCGCCCAAGACTGGTGGATTGAGCGCGGTGCCACCGGCGATAACCCCGACATCACCGATGTAGAGGCCTTCGCCAACTCCGCTCCGTGGTTCCTGACCAACAGCGGTTACGCCACTGGTGGATACAACTCCGGTAGCAATAATCTTGCAAACCCTGAGAAATTCGCTCAGTACATGACCAAGAACGTCGAGCACCTCGAAAGCCTTGGCGCAAACGTTGACACGGTCGAGCCGTTCAACGAGTCCGAGACCAGTTACTGGGGCACTCCGGGCGACATGGCTTCGAAGTACACCGATGAGAGCGATGACAACACCAAGCTCATTAACAACTACTGGGATAAGTACTACTCCGACAAAGATAAGTCCGTCACCCCATACTCCAACGCGCTGAAGAAGCCGCAGGAGGGTATGCATGTCAATAACGCCCAGCAGCAGCAGACGATTACCGCACTCGCTGAGGCGCTCAAGGACAATGATGACACCATCATCGCAGCCACTGATGCTACAAACTCCGCTGACTTTGTCAAGTCGTACAACCAGTACCCGCAGGCGATCAAGGACCTTATCGATCAGTACAATGTTCACGCCTACTCCGACGGCAGCCAGATGCAATCGCGCGATATCGCTCAGGCAGACGGCAAGAAGCTGTCGATGAGCGAGGTGGACGGCTCCTGGCAGTCCGGCTCCTACAACCCGTACGGTTTCGACAACGCGCTGGGCATGATGAGCAAGATCAGCTCCAACGTCACCCGCCTGCAGTCCAAGGACTTCACCTTCTGGCAGGTGGTCGAGGACCTCTACAACATGCAGATGGGCTCGAACGTGAACCCGGCCGGTGAAAACACCAACTGGGGCACCGTGCTGATTGACTTCGACTGCACCGTGGCCGGTAAGGACGGCAAGCTCTACTCCGAGCGTCGCGTGAACAACAACGGCGGTACCGCCGATGGACTTGAACCGTGCACGGTTATTGCCAACGCCAAGTACAACGGCGTCAAGGCCATCACCCACTTCATCCACGCGGGCGACAAGGTCATCGCCAACAACGATGAAGACAACAACATGACTGCCACCTCCGCCGATGGCAAGACGCAGACCGTCATCCACCGCAACTCCGGCACCTCTGACCAGACCTTCGTCATCGACCTGTCGAAGTACGGCGAGATTGCCGACAACGCTTACGGTGAGCTCTATCTGACCACCGAAACCTCTGCCGAAGACAAGAACGTGGGTGTCGATTCCGCCACTCCGGAAGTCTTCGCCAAGACCAGCAACGTCAAGCAAGCTGAAGGCTCTGTGGTGATTGACAAGGCTGCCAAGACCGCTACGGTCACTGTGCCCGCCCGTTCTATCGCCTCCATCCAGCTCACTGGCGTGACCGGCTACGCTAAGGATGCTGCCGTCGAGACCGGCGATACTTACCAGCTCGTTGGTAAGCAGTCCGGCAAGGCCGTGGCTGATACCACTTCTGGTGATTCCGCGCTGTCCCTGGCCAACGTCGCTTCCGATGCCGAGAACGCCAAGAAGCAGACTTGGACCTTTACCCAGATCGAGCAGCCCGCCGACTCCGAGCGCCCTGATCTCAAGGCTTATGTGATTACTAACGCCGAAGGCAAGGTGCTGGTGTCCAAGGATGGCACGAACGCGCTTTCCAACGAAACGGTTGGGGCCGCTAAGTCCGACCCGGCTGCCAAGTGGATTCTCAACACTTCCGATGGTTCGACCTACCAGCTGCTCAATGCCGCGACTAAGACGAACCTTGATGTGGATAACTCTGGTACCACAGTCGGCACGAAGGTTGGCTTGTGGCAGTCACCGAGCGGCACTTCGCCGTCCGCCAACCAGACATGGACTCTGCGCAATGTAACGCCGACCAGCCAGAAGACCGTGAACGTGCAGACCGCCGTTAACGAGAAGGCCGCGCTGCCGACCGAAGTCACGCTCTACTACACCTGGGGCGAAGGCAAGGCCACGGTTGCCAACTGGGATACTTCCAAGGTCGATGTGGCCAAGGAAGGCGCCTACGAAGCCACCGCTACCGCCACCGATGTGTACGGCAACGAGTTCAATGTCGCCGCTACGGTCTACGTTGGCGCGCTCACCGTTTCCGATCCGGTATCGGCTACAGTGCTGGCCGGCACCAGTGCGAGCGAGGCGAAGGCCGCGCTTGAGGCTGCGCCGGTGTATCTGCACGTCAAGGCATCGCCTGCATTCGAGGGCGATGCGGCTAAGGTTACGTGGAACTTCGATGGGCTTGATACCAAGCTCGCCGATGCCAAGGCTGGCGACAACATTGCCGTGGCCGGTACTTACCAGCTGGACGACGCGACCACGATTGCGCTGAAGGGCGCGATCTATGTCACCGCCGCCACGCCTGAGAATGTGGCCGACACTGCTTCCAACCTGACTGTGACCAACCAGCAGACGGAATACAGCAAGGGCGATCAGTGGAAGAAGCTCACCGATGGTGACACGTCAGCTGAAGCCTGGGTGACGTGGAACTCTGCTGGTGACTATTCCGCCAGCCCGACCGCCACGATTGACTTCGGCTCTGAGTGTGAGCTTAGCAGCGTGACCATTACGTATGGTGACAAGGCTCCGGCTTCCGCCAAGGCCGAGTACACCACTGATGGCGAGACGTGGATGCAATTCGGTAGCGATGTTAAGCCTGCCGCAGGCCAGACGGTGACGTTCAAGGCCGATAAGGGCACAGTGAATGCCACGAAGATGCGCATTGTGAACACCGTGAACAACGACTACATGAACGCCACCGAAATTCAGGCATTCGTGACGCCGGTTCAGGGTGCTGCGAAGAACATCGCCGCGGCCTCTGGCACGAACTTCTCGGTGAACTTCCAGGAGGGTGCCTCCGCTTCCAAGGCCATCGATGGTGACACTACGTCAAAGGGTTGGTCCACTTGGGCTTCCACCGCCTCGACGGTGGACCCGGTCGCCACGTTCACCTTCGACGAAGCTCAGACCATCACCGAAGTGAAGACCTTCTTCTACTACGATGGTCGTGCGTCTTGGCCGAAGAGCCAGACGCTGGAATACCAGGATGAGGCTGGCGAATGGCATGGAGTCGGTACCAAGGATGGCTGGAAGATACAGGCCGGCGATGCCGGCTCTGGCTCCGACGGCATCACCGCCGCCGACACCCCGACCGTTGACTTCGTGCTCGGCACCCCGGTAAAGGCCAAGGCCATCCGCCTGACTAACACATTGCAGGACACCAAGGTGTACATCAACGTGGCTGAGATCCAGGTGTTCGCACAAGACAGCACGGTACTCACCCCGCAGCCGGCATCCGATGCCACGCTGGGCGACCTGCGTCTTGACGGCGAGACCATCAAGGGCTTCGCTGCTGATAAGACCGACTACACAGTTGATCTTCCGTTCGGTGCTGAGGCAAACCCGGTGCTGCAGGCCTTCGCCGCCGACAATGCCGCCACCGTCAAGGTGACTGGCGACGCGGTTGAGAATGGCAAGCTTGGCGGCAAGGCCACCATTACGGTGACCTCAGCCGACGAGTCTGAGACGAAGACCTACACGGTGACCTTCAAAGCCTTCACTTTGGCTTCGCTCAAGGTGACCGGACCCACGAAGATCGAGTACGCCATCGGCGACAAGCTCGATACCGCCGGTCTGAAGGTTACTGCCGTCTATCAGAGTGGCGACAAGACCAAGGAAGTGCCGGTCGCTCTTGACGACCCGCAGCTTGCGATTGGCTCGTTCGACTCCACCGCCGCAGGCAAGAAGGCGATTACCGTCTCCTACCGTGGTGTGACCGCGACCTTCAACGTCACGGTCAAGGCCAACGCAGTCGCCCCTGGCCCTGAAGAACAGAAGCCCGGCAGCACCAACAAGCCCGGTGCCACCGGCAACGGCAACAAGAACACGGTGGCCAACACCGGTTCCAGTGTTGCCGCCATCGCTGGCGCTGTCGCTCTGCTGGCCGCTGCCGCGGGTGCATTGTTCATGCTGCGCAAGCGTGCATAGCACCCTCGCGCAGTAATGGGGGAAGGAACAAGCCGGCAATATTGACTATTGCCGGCCGGTTCCTCCGCTCTTTGAGCATAATTGGTCCGACAAGTTGAATACTGAGTTTTCAGTATCGGTATATTGATTTGTCGGCCCTTTTCTGACTTCGCGGATAGCGACATAACTGTTTGTTCAAAAAACCGTTATCATCAATCAAGGAACCAAATCAATGAAGATAAACAATAAGGGCAAGGGCGCTCTTATCGCGGCAATTACCGCCGCGGCAACGCTATTGTCATGCGGGCTGGCCGCTGCAAGTGCCAGTGCGGCAGGTGTGGATTACCTGCCTGCCATCGGCCAAGTGCCGACATACACCAAGTTCCAGCCCACAGCCGATCCGGGCAAGAACGCTAGCGATTACTTCCAGCCATATTGGTATGCCAAGAACGCCAATGATAATGGCGGCACACACATCCAAGCGCACGGTGGCCAAGTGGTCAAGGTTGGCGACGCCTACTACTGGTATGGCGAAGACCGTTCTAACGGTTACGACAACAGCCCCGGTGTTCATGCTTATATGTCGACAGATCTATACAACTGGACCGATCTTGGTGTGGCGCTGCGTGCGGTGACCAGCAAATCTCAGTTGACGGATAAGAGCAATGCCGATTACGCCTACTTCGACAAGGCCTACAACCTGACCAAGTCCGACGGCAGTGTGGACGCTGCCAAGGCCGACGCAATCTTCCCGTACCTCAACACCAACCCCGATCAGGATGGTGATGGCGCGGTTGATTCCGTACAGGGCATTTTCGAGCGTCCGAAGATCATCTACAACAAGAAGAACAAGCAATACGTGCTGTGGTGGCATTCCGATGGAAGCACCACGCCGGGCGGTTCCAACTATGCACGTGCACTTGCGGGCGTGGCTGTTTCCGACAATCCGGCGGGCCCGTTCACTATGGTGGGTGCCTATCGTTTGCCTAACCAGAACAATTGGAAAGAAGCCGCAGGTAACCCCAGCTGGGGTGAGAACGGTGACAGCCGCGATATGACTGTGTTCGTGGATCCGAAGGACGACAGTGCCTATGTACTGTATTCTTCCGAAGCCAATGCCACGCTGTATATCGCCAAGCTTAACGATGATTACACCAATGTAGTCAAGACCACGAATGTGGACCAGTCCGAGGGACAAAAGCAGTACTCTGCTGACGGGCAGTACCCATACATTCTTGCAGACGGTACTACGGATGCCCCGGTGCGTGGCGAAGATTTCCAAATCGTCAAACAAAATGGTTCGCTGGAAGCTCCTGCCGTATTCCAATATGACGGGCGTTACAACATCATCGCATCTGGTGCAACCGGCTGGGACCCGAACAAGCAGACCTACTACACCGCCGACTCCATGCTGGGAAGCTGGACCCGTGGCGTGGAAAAGGACGATGCCAACGAGAACACGTGGTACAACAACATGCCGGAAGGCGCGGATGGTCTGTTGTCTGTGGGCGATACCCGCGGCACCACATTCGGTTCGCAGTCGGCTAGTGTGCTCGCAGTAGACCAGGAGAAAGGTCACTTCATCTACCTTGGTGACCGTTGGGATTCCGGTAAAGCCGATTCCACCTATGTTTGGCTGCCGCTGACCATCGGTGAGAACGGCACCATCGAAATGCATAATCCTGCTCAAGAAGGCGAGCCCGACGGCTGGGATCTGAACTATTGGGACAACCATGGTAGCGCCAAGGGCAAGCTGGTCAACTGGACTGTGGAAACCGGCGATGATCTCCCGAAGACCGTGAACACGGGCGGAACCGTTACTCTGCCGGACACCGTCAACGTCAAGGAAGGCGACGATACCATTGCTACCAAGGTGACATGGAATGTGGAAGGCGGTACGGCAGTCAGCAAGTCGACCAAGGCTGCCGGCAGCACCTACGCATTCAATGTGCCGGGAACCTACACCATTACGGGCACTCTTGCCGAGAGCAGCAACTTCAACCCGGGCCGCACATTCCGCAGAACCATCGACGTTTCCTGCTCCAACCCGATTTCCGGAAGTTGGAAGGAAGCCCATTGGAAGGGCGGCAGCGCGTGCCAGGTCGCCGCATCCGGCGGTACCTATGACTTCACCGTTACGGACAACGCCAATCGTGGTGTCTGGACGGATCGCAACGAGGGCAGCGCGGTGTACCAGCCTGATGCTCTGGACGTGAACGAAACGTTGGAAACCACGGTCAAGCCGCTCGACTTGGGCGGTAATGGCGATCCGCGTGCCGGCCTGGTGGTTCGTAACGGTCTTGCTGACGCTAACGGCGGCAAGGGATATGCCACGTTACTTGCCAGCCCAAGCGGCGTTTACATGCAGTACGATTCCAATGCCGATGGCTACATCGATAAGGAAACATCGCATGTTGGTGCCGGCTTCGGCGACCAAGTGCAACTCAAGCTGGAGCGCGCCGCAACCGATACCCTGAAAGGCTACTGGCGTGCTTCCGCGAACGATGAATGGCAGGATGTCGCTACGGTAACGCTGACCGGTGCGGACGCAACCGGGCTCGATGCCGGTGTCTTCGCCACGTCGAACAGCAATGCCGGCGCATTCACCGTGGCCTTCAACGGCACTGCGTTCGGTTCGCAGACTGCTGCTGTGGAGTCCATCGCGGCTAAGGACCCTGAAGCCACTATCGCCAAGGGGCAGATGCTCGCGCTTCGGGACGTGACGGTTACCGCCACGCTCACCAATGGCAAAACGCGTGTGCTGGAGCCAAGCGAATACACGCTGGAAGGCTTCGACACCACCAAATTGGGCGAGCAAACCGTGACGGTGCGTCTTGTCGCTGATTCTTCAGTAACCGCCACGTTCACCGTGACTGTGGAAAGCAACCTTGCCCGGTTGTTCTGCTCGTCCGCTGCGGCCTCGAAGTATGAGCCGGCCAGCAGCTGGGCCTCCGCTTCTACGGCCGACCTGACTTGCGACAACAACCTGAGCACCAACTGGTCGAACTGGGGCACCGGCGACACCTCGCCGTGGCTCAGCTACACCTTCGATAAGGCATATCAGCTGGGCAAGCTCAGCGTTGCGGTGGATAAGGCCAAGGGCGAGGCCGCTCCGAAGAGCTTCACTGTATCGTACCTAGCTGAAGACAGCGCCACGTGGACTGATGCCACGCTGCCGGCAGTCACTGTGAATGGTGCTGCTGGAGCCGTGACGGAAGCCGATGTGAGCGCTCTGCCCGCCACCAAGGGCATTCGCCTCAACTTCACCTACGCCGATGGCAATGACTATGCCAAGATCGCTGAAGTACGCATCGCCGAAGGTGAAGCAACGCCAGAGCCGCAGCCGTCTAGTAACGCCAATCTTGCTGATCTGACTGTGGATGGCAAGACGGTTGACGGATTCTCCGCGGATACCACTAAATATGCCGGTGCGCTGGCTGGAGATGCTGCTTCCTACCCGACGGTGGAGGCGACTGCTGCTGACGCGAAGGCTACGGTGCAGGTGGAGCAGGCTTCGGCCGAGAACAACGGCGTGGCCACGGTGACTGTAACTGCTGAGGATGGCACGGCGAAAACCTACACAGTGACATTCGGCGAACTGCCTCAGTTGGCTGAGCTTGCTGTGGAAGTGACCAAGGATTCCTATCAGGTAGGCGATAAGTTCAACGCTGCCGATGTGAAGGTATCCGCCATTTACAAAGTCGGCGATACTGAAACGCTGCGCAAGCTGATTGATCCAACTGATGGTGATCTGAAGTTCACTGGCTTTGATTCTGCCACCGCAGGCACGAGGACCATCACCGTCTCTTATCGTGGCGTGAACGCGACGTTCGAAGTCACGGTCACGGCCACGGAGGTCACTCCCGGCCCTGGAGAGCAGAAGCCCGGCGATACCAACAATCCTGGCAACACTGCTAAGCCCGGTAGCACTGCCACGAATAAGCCGGCTGCTAATGGCGCTGCGCCCCTTTCGAATACGGGTGCTGCCGTGGCTGCCATTGCGGTCGTGGTTGTGGTGCTGGCAGCTGCGGCTGGTGCCTTGCTCGTCATCCGCAAACGCCGCGCATAACCATGGCAACTGCTGAGTGGCGTGGATTGCGTTGCTATTGAGCAATCTGCGATTCACGCCACTCAGCGAGTGCACCCGAGTGCGCCCGAGCTTGCGCAATGCAGGCGCAATACAGTGCAAACAGTACAAAGCAACAATAATGGCCGGTCTGAGCCAGCTGCTCCATGCGAGGGCAGTTGGCTCAGACCGGCCATTGTGTCTGCAAGTACATGCAATTAGAGCATGAACATGTGGAAGCCGTTGAGCGTTACTGGTTGTTTTGCTTTGTTGTTGCGCTCAGCAGTGCGACGGACGTCCGCCCGCAGTGTAGTGCAGCGCTCCGTGAACCAGCGCCGATGTGAAATGCATGTTGCACATGCCCGCTTCTTCTGCTTCGTGCGTGCAGCCGGCGATGCTGCATAGGTTCATACCCCGAATCATGGTCATACCCCCTCTTTGGGATGGCATCCGTGCCGCCATCTGCCTTCAGAGCATAGCGGACAATTGTTGCATTGCCTAGGCGGTACAACGCTTTCTGTGGCCTGTATCACATCCTTGCCGGCGTTCTGCGGCGTGGTTGGGCGTGTACATGTGCACTTGTGCGGTTTTGTTGTGTGTGATTTGGGTATACGGATAGAGTTTCTTCTCTGCAGTGGCAAGGGCCTCTCGGCCGGCGAGCCGGCTGATTTCTCCCATGCGTTGCTCAATGATTTCCGTTTTGCGAGTCTGAACGGCAAAATAGCTCTGGAGAAGTGCCATTTCTTCTTTCTTTGGATCACCGTTTTGAGCAATGAGATAGCAGGCGTATCGGGTGAGCTTGACGTCCGCGATGGAGCTGGTGGCACCGCTGCCGAGAGTCACGTCTCGCGTAGTGTCACGGAAATGGGATTCAACGGATACGCCGGAATTGTCGCAAGCTTGCTTGGCTCGTGTAATAGCTTTGCTGAAGTTTTCCCATCTGTCGTACCCCATATAGGTCATTAGCTCGCGTGCATACCAATACTCAACTTTGGAGTCCTCGGTGGTGTGTGCGATAGTGCTGAGTTCGCTGGTTTTGCGTGTGATTTCGTCGCGGTTCATGGGTGTGTCCTTATGTTTTTCATGACCATTTTCGTGACTCCACGAAAATGGTCAAAGCGAATAATTGCAATGGTTTTGAGGTATGGGCGCGCTCCGCCCAACTGGTCTGTCTTCGTCCGCCTTTTCGACCAGATACCTCATGGAGCACAATGCCAACGTCGCTACCGTTGGCCCAGCAAATATTCTTAGACGACGCCCCGAAGTGAATATCTATGCGGCTTTCAGAATATCAAAGAGCGTGGAGTGTGTGCATTATGCGTTCCAAAAATAGTTTCTAGTAGCGAATTGTTTACGGTGTGAGATATTCTTGGGATGTTTGCGGCGCTCTGCCGTGTAGCGAATGGAAATGGATGGTGCTCTTATGGGATTTGAGCAGGAAGCAGTTAGTGAACTGTGTGCCAGCGTGTGGGGCAATCGTTCGACAATGCAGAGGGAATTCACTCGTGGAGCCCATGGTGAGCAGTTCGTGCTCCGGGAGCTGTCCATGAAGGGGACGCAAACGCCATCGCAATTGGCATCGGCGCTGCAGGCCAGTTCCGGCCGCATCTCCACTGTGCTGTCGTCTCTGGAGAAAAAAGGCTGGGTCACGCGTGACATTGATTCCAAGGATCGGCGCATTATTCGCGTGAATCTCACTGATTCCGGGCGCGAGCAGTCTCATCGGATGAGAGAGGAAATGCGTTCCGCGATTTGCTGGATTTTCTCGCAAATGGGGGAGCGGCGCACGCGCGAATTCGTTGACCTGGTGTCTGAGTTCACCACATATATGTCGATTTGCCATCCGGGACAGCCTCGGCCGACTGCTGAACAGGTGCGTGAGGCATTCGTGGAGCGGGGCAAGCGCGTGGCTGAACACATGGCAGCTAAGCGCGCGGAGAACTAATCGGCAAGGCTAATTGAGGACGCTCACAGCGAACATGCAGAAGTGCGCGTAATATCTCACAGTGTAAGTAATCAAACAATAGAAACTATTAAGACATCGTGAACCGATAATCGCCGATAACCCAGCCAACTTAAGAGCCAATCGTCAATAACCAATAACCAACCCAACCAACACAAGGGGAAACCAATGCTTCGCATCATGAAATACCTCTCCAAAGCGGAGATCGGTCAGATGCTCATCGCTCTGGTGACCATCGTCGGGCAGGTCTACTTCGACCTGAAACTGCCCGACTATATGTCAGACATCACCACGCTGGTCGAAACGCCGGGCAGCCACATGAAGGACATTTGGATTGCCGGCGGCAAGATGCTGCTCATCTCGCTCGGATCCGCGGCGTGTGCCATCATCACCGGCTACATCGCTGCGCGCGTGGCCGCCTCGTTCACCCAGCGTCTGCGCTCGCTCGAATTCCGCAAGGTCGAGTCCTTCGGCCCGGCCGAAATGAGCAAGTTCTCCACCGCCAGCCTCATCACCCGCTCCACCAACGACGTCACGCAGGTGCAGATGTTCATCACCATGGGTCTGCAGCTCATCGTCAAATCGCCGATCATGGCCGTATGGGCCGTGTGCAAGATCGCCGGCGAAGGCTTCGAATGGACGCTCGCCACCGGAATCGCCGTAGTGATTCTGCTGGCGGCCATCGTCATCATGATGGCCATGGTCATGCCGAAATTCAAGGCCATGCAGGCCCTGACCGACAACATCAACCTCGTGGCCCGCGAGAACCTCACCGGCCTGCGTGTGGTGCGCGCCTACAACGCCGAGGACTACCAGGAAGCCAAATTCACCAAGGCCAACAAGGACCTCACCGACACCCAGCTGTTCACCAACCGCGTCATGGCGTTCATGATGCCGCTGATGAACACCATCATGAACGGTCTGATGCTTGCCGTCTACTGGATCGGTACCTACCTGATCGATGCCGCCGGGCTCAAGGACAAGCTCACCGTGTTCTCCAACATGGTCGTGTTCTCCAACTACTCCGTGCAGGTCATCATGAGCTTCCTGCTCATGAGCATGGTGTTCGTGCTCTGGCCGCGCGCCGACGTGTCCGCGCAGCGCATCATGGAGGTGCTCGACACTGAGCCAATCGTCGAGAACGGCACCAAAACCGCCGCCGACGTGGCCAAAACCGGCCAGAGGGGCACCGTGGAATTCCGCAACGTCAGCTTCACCTACCCGGATTCGCGCGAGGCGATGCTGGAAGGCATCAACTTCACCGCCGAGCAGGGCCAGACGGTGGCGTTCATCGGCTCCACCGGCTCCGGCAAGTCGTCTCTTATCAATCTCGTGCCGCGCTTCTATGACACCAGCCAAGGCCAGGTGTTGGTCGACGGCGTGGACGTGCGCGACTACGACCTGAAGGCCCTGCGCGACAAGATCGGCTACGTGCCGCAGCAGTCCGTGCTGTTCAAGGGCACCGTGGCCTCCAACGTGAGCTACGGCGATCAGCCGGGCGACCCGGCGGAGGTCGAGATGGCCGATACCTCCACCCCGGCCGGGCGCAAGCGCGAGGCCGCGTTGATCGCCGCTGGCGAGGCCGCGGAAGGTGCCGATATACCGGCCGAGCAGCTGAATCGCGTCAGGGCCGCCGCCGACGTGGCGCAGGCCAGCGAGTTCGTGGCGCGCATGGACGGCGGGTATTCCGCCGCGATCGCCCAAGGCGGATCGAACGTGTCCGGCGGCCAGAAGCAGCGCCTGTCGATTGCGCGCGCGGTGTACCGTCACCCGGAAATCCTGATTTTCGACGACTCCACCAGCGCCGTGGACACCGCCACTGAGGGGAAGATCCGCACCGCTCTGGCGGAGCTGAGGGATGTGACCAAGCTCATCATCGCCCAGCGCATTTCCTCCGTCATGGACGCGGACCTGATCGTGGTGCTGGACGACGGCAAAATTTCCGGTGCAGGCACCCATGACCAGCTGATGGCCTCCAACCACATCTATCAGGAGGTTTACAAATCCCAGCAGGAAGGAGCGACGATTGATGGCTGAAAACAAGAATCAAGCGCGGGCCGGCGGTCCGGGTCACGGTCCCGGCCGGGGCCACGGCTATCAGCGGCCCCAGAATCTCCGGGGCACCG
>ERZ1106964.486-NODE-486-length-41996-cov-5.710069_pt1 | contig 41996 bp, 39 predicted proteins | sample MGYA00403682_ERZ1106964 | MGnify/ENA primary metagenome ERZ1106964 (study PRJEB35170, sample SAMEA104062451) | human gut metagenome | biome: human gut; feature: human-associated habitat; material: faeces | place: Denmark | collected 2013-04-10 ...
AAAAACGGCGTCCCCGAGGGCTCGGGGACGCCGTTTTTGTCTGCGAAATTTATTTGGTCAGGCCGTAGCTCCCGGCCAGCTTGCGGAACGCCGGGAGCGAGCGCTCGAGCTGGCTGCGCGCCACGCAGTAGGCCAGGCGCGCATAACCGGGGCAGCCGAAATCGTCGCCCGGTACGAGCAGGATGTCATAGTCCATCGCGCGGCGGCAAAACGCCCGGGCGTCCGGCTCCGGCGACTTGAGGAAGAGATAAAACGCGCCGTCCGGCCGCGCGCACGCATAGCCCATGTCCGTGAGCGCGCCGTAAATGAGCTCGCGGTTGGCAGCATACGCCGAGATGTCCGCCGTCTGGCCGAGGCAGTCCGCCACGGCGAGCTGGAACAGCGACGACACGCAGATATACCCCAGCGCGCGCCCCGCACCGAGCACGGCCGCGTGCACGGCGGCATAATCGTCCATGGCCGGGTGCAGGGCGAGAAAGCCCACACGCTCACCGGGCAGGGACAGCGTCTTGCTGTAGGAATAGCAGTAGATCGCGTTCGGGTAAATTGCTGGCAGGAACGGCACCTCCACCCCGCCATAGACCAGCTCACGGTACGGCTCGTCGGCGATGATGTAGATCGGGTGGGCGTACCGGGCCTGCTTTTCGCGCAGCAGGGCCGCCAGCGCCTCAAGCTCCGGGCGCGAGACAACGACGCCGGAGGGGTTATTCGGAGAGTTCAGAATGAGCAGAGCGGTCTTTTCCGTCACCGCGGCCGCCAGCGCCTCCAGATCGAGCGCAAACGTGTCCGCCCTGCACGGCACGACGCGCACGCTGCCGCCCGCCGCCTCGGCATAGACGGCGTACTCCGGGAAGTACGGTGCGAACACGATGGCCTCATCCCCCGGGCCCATGAGCGCACGCGTGAGGATCGCCAGCGCACTCGACGCGCCGTCGGTCATGTAAATGTCCTGCGCACGGTACGCCTCGCCGAACGTCTGCGTCAGATAGGCCGCGACCTTTTCGCGCACGGACGTCATGCCCGGCGCGGGCGCGTAGGCGTGCAGCTGCGTGGGCGGCACGGTGCGCAGCAGGCGCTCGACGGCCGCGTGCACGCAGTCCGGCGGGTCGATGCTCGGATTGCCGATGGCGAAGTTATAGACGTTTTCGGGGCCGATCTCAGCCGCGCGGCGCTCGCCGTAGGCCGCGATCTCGCGGATGGAGCAGCCGCTCTCGCCCCAGTCGATCATTTGTTTCGAGATCATGCGTTTGCCTCCTCCAGATACTGTTTCAAATACAAGATCGCCTGCCGGTAGCCCTCAAAGCCGAGGCCCATGTACGTTTTCACGCACGCCATGCCGGCATAGGAGATCTGGCGAAAAGGCTCCCGGGCGCTGACGTCCGACAGGTGCACCTCCACCGCCGGGAGCGCCACGGCCTTGAGCGCGTCGAGAATGGCGACGCTCGTGTGCGTATAGGCGGCGGGGTTGATGATGATGCCGTCCACGGTACCGTAGGCCGCCTGAATGGCATCGACGATCGCGCCCTCGTGGTTGGACTGGAACAGCGCGACCTCCACGCCCGCCTCGGCGGCGGATGCGCGGATAAAGTCCTGCAGCGCGGCAAAGCTCCGGCTGCCATAGATGGCCGGCTCACGCAGACCGAGCAGGTTCAGGTTCGGCCCGTTGATGACGAGAAACTTCATGCCAGCACCTCCAGAATTTTCTGCACCGTCTCCTCCGGCGTGCCGTTGTTGTCAATGACCGCGTCGGCAAAGCGGGCGTACAGCGGCGCGCGCTGCGCGTAGAGCGCGGCAAGGTCGCTGCGCTGGGAGATGGGGCGGCCGTCCTTCGGCAGCAGCGCGAGGTCGCGCTGAAGCCAGAAGATCGTGCCGTTCTGGTGCAGGAGCGGATAGTTCTCCTCCCGGCAGACACAGCCGCCGCCCGTCGCGAGCACTGCGCCCGAGCGCTTGCCGAGTTCCGCGAGTGCGGCCGTCTCCCGTGCACGGAAAGCGTCCTCTCCCCCGGCGGCAAAGATGTCCGGGATAGACATGCCCGCCGTCTCGACGACCTGCGCGTCGCTGTCGAGCACCGGGCGATGCAGCCGCTCGGCAAGCAGCGCCGCGATCGTGCTCTTACCGCTGCCTGGCATACCGATGAGGACAATGTTCTCCATCTCCTGCCGCAGCAGGCGGTGGATGCGCAGGATCTGCGCATCGTCGATGACCGTATCGGTGAACACCTCACAGCTGCGCTTGGCCTGCGCCACGAGCATGTACAGCCCGCCCGCGCACGGGATGCCGAGGCTTTCCGCCTGCAGCAGCAGCGCCGTGCGCGCGGGGTTATAGACAATATCGAGCACACCCGCGCACTGCGGAAACTGCCGCAGGTCGACGGCGGCTTTGCCCGTGTTCGGATACATGCCGACCGGCGTGGTGTTGACGATCACGTGCGCGTCGGCATGGCGGTCGAGGTTCTCATAATTATCCGGCCCGTGGCGGGAGATGACCGTCACGTGCGCACCGAGCTGCTCGAGCACGGCCTGAATGGTCGCGGACGCGCCGCCGTTGCCGAGCACGAGCGCCTTTTGCCCCGCGACGTCGATGCCGCTGTGGCGCACGAGGTACTCGAAGCCGAAGGCATCGGCATTGTCGCCGTAGAGCGTGCCGTCCGGCCGGCGGACGAGCACGTTCACGCTGCCGAGCTTGCGCGCGATCGGCGAGAGCTCGGCGCAGTACGGGATGACCGCCTTCTTATACGGAATGGTCACATTGAGCGCGTCAAAATCGCCGCCGGTCAAAAACGCCGGCAGAGCCTCCGGCGCGACCTCATAGAGCCCGTAGGCATAGTCGGCGAGCTGCGCGTGGATGGCCGGCGAATAGCTGTGGCCGAGCTTTTCGCCCAGAAGTCCGCACCGCATCATCACACCACCTCACGATAGCTGCCGAGATAGGAGAATTCCTCACACAGGACCGGCAGCTCGCCCATGAGCTGCTGGAACTGCGGCGAATAGACCGACGTCTCGAGATCGAAGTAGAACATGAACTCAAAGTCACGCTCCGGCAGCGGACGGCTCTCGAGCTTGTTGAGGTTGATGCCGAGCGCATAAAAGCGCGAGAGCACCTTGTACAGGGAGCCGGGCTTGTGCGGCAGCACCATCATGAGGCTCGTGCGGTCGGCGCCGGGATAGATCTCAAGGTCCTTGGCGATGCAAATAAAGCGCGTGTAGTTGTTGCCCTGATCCTGCACGGAGGAGGCCAGGCTCTCAAGCCCGTAGAGCCCGACGCACGCGCGCGACGAGAGCGCCGCGACGTCCGTGCGGTCCGACTCGGCCACGCGCTTGGCGGCCACGGCGGTGTTCTCGCAGCGCACGACCGTCACGCCCGGCAGACTCTGCAGGAAGCGGCCGCACTGGCTGATGGCCTGCTCGTGGGAGTAGATTTCCTTGATGTCCGAGAGCTTGGCGCCGGGCTTGGCCAGCAGGCAGTGGTCGATCTTCAGACGCACACTGCGCACGATGCGGAAGTTGTGCTGCATCATCAGATCGTACACGGCGTTGACGGAGCCGGCCGTGCTGTTTTCCAGCGGGATGACACCGTAGCGGCACAGGCCCTTTTCGATGGCGGCGAACACCGCCTCGAACGTAGCGCAGTAAAACACGTTCGGCATCGTGAACAGGCGGTCGCACGCGAGCTGGGAATACGCGCCCTCCACGCCCTGGCACGCAACGGCCGGATGCTCCGGGAACAGCTGCGGCGTGCGCGCGATGGCCTGCTCGATCTCTGCGGTCAGCGGGCTTGTAACGCCGAGCAGCCGGTTCTGGCAGCTGCGGCTGAGCTCAAAGATGAGCGAGTAGAGCGACACGGCGTATTCGCGCAGGTCCTCCGGTGCGGCGTCTGCGATCTGCTGCAGCTTGGCGCGCTCACGTCCGGCGTCGAGCGCCGGGAGATTGTGCGCCTTCTTGTAGCCCGCGATCTGCGCTGCGACCTCCATGCGCTGGTAAAACAGAGCGAGCAGCTGGCTGTCGATGCCGTCGATCTGCTGGCGATAGTCACTAAGTTCCATGGTCAAGCTCCTTATTCAAGTTCTGTATTCTCCGCCGCGGGAACGGTTTTCAACGCGGAAAGATCCGTCCAGAAGCGGGGGTAGGATTTCTCAATACAGGTGCGGTCGCGCACCGTGACGGGCACGGTACAGCCGCAGGCGGCGGTGGCCGCCGCCATGGCGATGCGGTGGTCGTGCTGCGGGTCGACCGTGCCGCCGGTGAGCATCTTTCGGCCAGTAATGGTCAGGCCGCTGTCATGCACCTCCACCTGCGCGCCGAGCGCGCGCAGCATGGCGGCCGTGCTCTCGAGCCGGTCAGACTCCTTGAGCCGCAGGCGGGCGGCGTTGACGATCTGCGTCTGGCCGTCCGCAAGCGCGGCGACGACGCTCAGCACCGGGATCAGATCCGGGATGGGCGCAGCGTCGATCGTGACGCCGTGCAGTGCGCCGCGCCGGACGGTGACGGTGTCCTGTGTCTCGCGCACGTCCGCGCCGAAGCGGCGCAGGACATCGAGCACCGCGCGGTCACCCTGCGGCGAGTTGGATGCAAGGCCCGTGACCGTGACGCCGGCAGGTGAGAGCGCGCCCATGCACAGGAAAAACGCGGCGTTCGACCAGTCGCCCTCCACACGGCACCGCGCCGGGAGGCGCGCCGTCTGGCCGCCGGGGATGGTGTACGTCCTGCCGCTCTTTTGCAGGCGGATGCCGGACAGGCGCAGCGCGTCCTCCGTCATGGCGATATAGCCCGCAGACTCGAGCCTACCCGTCACGGCGAGCGTGCTCTCTCCCGGCAGGCGCGGCAGCGCCATGAGCACGCCGGAGATGTACTGTGAGGACACATCGCCTGGCAATTCATAGGTGCCGGAGTGAAGCTGCCCGCCGACGTGCAGCAGCGCACCTTCGCGCCGGATGGTCATGCCGTGCGCCGTGAGCACCGCGTCGAGCGGTGACAGCGGCCGCTCCGGCAGACGCCCCTCCATGCGGAAGGTCACGTCCGCGCCGAGCGCGCCCACGACCGGCAGCAGAAAGCGCAGTGTCGAGCCGCTCTCGCCGCAGAAAAGGTCGGCGTGCGCGGGCATTTCCCCGGCAATGGGGACGATGCGAAACGTGCCCGCGCCGTCGTCCGTGATGTCCGCGCCGAGCGCGCGCAGACAGCGCGCCGTGGCGGTGATGTCGGCCGAAACGCCGTCGCACCGCAGCGCCACGGGCTGCGCGCCGAGGGCGGCGCAGATGAGCAGGCGGTGCGCCTGCGATTTGGAAGCCGGGATGCGCACGCTGCCCGTGCGCGGCCCGGGTAGAACGGTCTGATTCATGCGATGCCTCCGTCCGCGAGCCAGGCGCGGATGTCCGCCGCCGGGATCGCCTCGATGCGGCAATGGCCGATGCGCTCCGGCACGATGAGGTGCAGCTTGCCGTCTGCGATCTTTTTATCCGAGCGCGCGGCGTCCGTGAGCGCGTCACAGGTGAAGTCCGTCTCCGTCGGCAGGCCGTACTGCCGCAGGAGCGCGATGATCTGTGCGCAGGTGTCCTCCGTGCAGATGCCGCGTTTGGCGGCCGCGCGCGCGATAATGGCCATGCCAATGGCCACGCCGCAGCCGTGCGGCACGGCGTAATCGCTGCATTTTTCGACCGCGTGGCCGAACGAGTGGCCGAGGTTCAGCAGCTGGCGGCTGCCGCGGTCGAACTCATCGGCCGCGACGAGGTCGCGCTTCATGCCGACACACGTCGCGATGACGTGCTCCACCTGCGCGCTGACCGGGGCCGCACGCAGCTCGGAGAAGAACGGCTCGCTGCGCAGCACGGCATATTTGATGACCTCGGCGCAGCCGTTGCGGTATTCCTCCGGCGGGAGGGTGCGCAGCGTATCCGGGTCACAGAGCACAAGGCTCGGCTGATAGAAACAGCCGACCTGATTTTTGCCGCTCGCAAGGTTCACGGCCGTCTTACCGCCGACGGAGGAGTCCACGGCGGCCAGCAGCGTTGTCGGCACCTGCACGAACGGGATGCCGCGCTGATACGTCGCGGCGGCAAAGCCCGCGAGGTCGCCGGTCACGCCGCCGCCGAGCGCGACGATCAGGTCGCTGCGGCTCAGGCGGTGCGCGGCCAGAAAGTCCAGCAGCGCCGCGTAGGTGGCGAGCGTCTTGCAGTGCTCACCGCCGGGATACGGAAACGTCACGGCGCGAAAGCCCGCGCGCGTGAGCGACGCCGCGAGCCGCGCGGCATACAGCCCCGCCACGGTCTCCCCCGAGACGATGGCCGCTGTGCGGCCCGTGCCGAGTACCTGTGCGATCTGCGCGCCGGCATCATCGAGCAGGCCCGGCTGCACGAGCACATCATAATCGCGCGAGGCGGCCACATGGATGGTCGTCATCGGCCGTCCACCTCCTCCTTGCGCCGGCGGCCCTCGTCGAGCAGGCGCGTGAGCGCGGGCAGGTCGTCGCGCACCATCGCGTCGCGGTACTCGCCCAGATGCGCCATGAATATGTCCAGCTCATGGAGCAGATTGTCCTTGTTTTCCAGAAAGAGCTCGGCCCACATCTCGGGGCTCAGCCATGCGACGCGGGTCATATCCTTGTAGCTGCCGGCAGAAAAGCCCTTGTGCTGCGAGGCCGTAGGGCTCTTGATATACGCATTCGAGACTACGTGCGCCATCTGCGAGGTGAAAGCGATCATCTCGTCGTGCGCCTCCGCCGTCGTGAACGAGAAGCGCGAGAAGCCCGCGGGCTGGAGCAGCTGCTTGACGCGGTCAAAGAGCAGCACGTCGTCAAAGTCCGGCGGCACGATGACCATCGGCGCGCCATGATACATGGTCGCTTTCGCGTTCTTGAAGCCGGAGTACTGCGTACCGGCCATCGGGTGACCGCCGAGGAACGTAACACCGTGCTCCTTCGCGATCGGGAAGCACGCGGCACAGATGGTGCGCTTCGTGCCGCCGCAGTCGAGCACGACGGGGTGCGGGCCGATGTGCGGAGCCATGCGGCGGAACCACGCGATGGTCGCCTCCGGGTAGAGCGCAATGAGCACGAGGTCGCACGCGGCGACGTTGTCCTCCGTGAGCTCGGCATCCACCGTACCGCTCATGACGGCAAAATCGAGCACGCTGCGGCTGCGGTTCCAGGCGAGCACGGTCGCGCCCGCTTCGTGATAGGCCTTGGCAAAGGAGCCGCCGATCAGGCCCAGACCAACGATGCCGACCGTCATTTCGCGATCACCTCACGGATGCTGCGCACCTTTTTGGCGAGGTCGTCGTAGACCTCCGGGCGCAGGGACTGCGCGCCGTCGCACAGGGCGTGCATGGGGTCGTTGTGCACCTCGATGATGAGACCGTCCGCGCCGCAGGCCGTCGCGGCGAGCGCCATCGGCTCGACGAGGCGGGCAATGCCGGTCGCGTGGCTCGGGTCAACAATGATGGGCAGGTGCGTCAACTCCTTGAGCATGGGCACGGCCGCGAGGTCGAGCGTGTTGCGGGTGTAATCGTCGAATGTGCGGATGCCGCGCTCGCAGAGGATGACCTGCTCGTTGCCGCCGGCCATGATGTACTCGGCGCTCATGAGCAGCTCCTTGAGCGTGCTGGCAAGGCCACGCTTGAGCAGGATGGGCTTGCGGAGCTTGCCGAGCTCGCGCAGAAGGTCGAAGTTCTGCATGTTGCGCGCGCCGACCTGAATGATATCCACGTCCTCGAACAGAGGCAGATGCTCGACGCCCATGATCTCCGTCACGATGGGCAGCCCGGTCTCCTGCCGTGCGATCTTGAGCAGCTCGAGGCCGGTGGCCTTCAGGCCCTGGAAGTCGTAGGGCGAGGTACGGGGCTTGAACGCGCCGCCGCGCAGGATGTTCGCACCGGAGGCCTTGACGGCCTTCGCGACCGCGACGATCTGCTCCTCGGACTCGACGGAGCAGGGCCCGGCGATCATGACGAAGTTGCCGCCGCCGATCTTCACACCGCCGACATCCACGACGGTGTCGTCCGGGTGGAACTTGCGGTTGCAGCACTTGAATGGCTCGGTCACGCGCTTGACACTGTCAACGATGCCGAGGCTGCCGATCAGATCCATATCCACGCGGGTCGTGTCGCCGACGAGGCCGAGCACGGTCTGGTATTCGCCCTCGGAAATATGGATGGTCAGGCCCTGACCCTCGAGCCAGTCGATGAGCTGCTCGCGCTTTGCGGCTTCCACGCCATGTTTGAGTACGACGATCATGATGTTTACCTCCGATGTATTTATCTGAATTTTTGTTTTTGTTTTTCAAAAGAAAAATGCGGCACAGGCTCAACCTGTGCCGCATGAAACATTCTCGGGATCCGAGCTATTTTTTGCATCACAAATCAGCCTTACTATATTGTCATAGTAAAGTAATAAGCGTATGCAAAATAATAGTTACGGTTCATGATATTGCTCCGATTCTGATGAAAAATCTTGATGGTTCGAGTATAAAAACTTCGCGCACAAATGTCAACCGCAAATTTTCACAAATTCCGCATTTTTTTGTGCTCCGGCGTATGGCAGATGTCCAAGATGCAGCCAAAAAGTGTGCGGGGGCGGCTGATGCCGCCCCCGCTGAGAAATTGCTGTGCCGGGGATATATGAAAAAGAGGATCAAGCGTTGACCACGTGCTCGACGTAGCCCATGAGGATCATGGCGACCTGGGCGCGGGAAGCGCTGCCCTGGGGGTCGAGGATCGTCTGCGTGCCGCGCACCGCGCCGCTGATGAGGCCGGATGCATTGGCCCACGCGAGCGCATCCTGCGCCCAGCCGGACACGCTGCCGGCATCCGGGAACACCGAGAGGTCAGCGCGCGCGCTGACGTCATAGCCCTTGCTCTGCGCGTAGTTGAAGAGGATGACGGCCGTCTGCTCGCGCGTGACGGAGCCGTCAGGATCGAAGCGGCCATTGCCGATACCGGCGACCACGCCGTTTTCTGCCGCCCAGGTGACAGCGTCGGTGTACCACGCGCCGTTCGGCACATCATCAAACGTGTTGGTGCCCTTCGGCGCGGGCTCGCCCGCGAGGCACCACAGCACAGACACGAGCATAGCGCGCGTCATGGTCATATCCGGGGCAAAGGTCGTGGCGGTCGTGCCGGCAAAGAGACCGTTGTTGTAGGCATAGGCCGCCGCGCCGTAATACCAGCTGCCGGCGGGCACATCCGTGAACGGGAAGCGCGCGATGGCCGTCACGCCGGAGACGACATCAAAGGTATAGGTCTGCCGATCGGCATCCCACGCACCGCCGACGGCGGAGATGGTGCCGTTCTCGGCGAGGCTCCACGCGGTCAGGTCGTCCGCTGCGCGCACGGGAATACCGGCGCGCACGCTGCCGGCGGGATAGCTCGCCGCCGCGCCGTCAACCAGAACGGAAGCATTGGCAAGCACGGCGCTGCTCGCCTGCGAACCGAGGGCACGCTGCTGCGCAGCGTTGACAGACGCCCCCGTGAGCGAGACGGCAATGTCCTTGTGCAGGTCAAGCGCCGCGAGCGCGTCGCTATCCAGTGTAACAGTGCCGGCTGCGAACTGCACCTGCAGGGCCGCAACGCCTGCATTGCGCGCATTGGCGATCGAGCGGCCGGCCAGGATGACCGTGTCGGCCGCGGGATCTGTGGCGTTGACCGTCACGGCCGCGCCGGACTGGGCGTCCGTGGCCGTGCGGAGCTGGCGGCTGGTGAGGAACACCGTCGCGGTGCTGCCCTGTACGTACGCCTGCGTAACGGCGGCGCTGCTGCCGGTGACCGGCAGGAGGCGCACCTGCGCACTGCTGCCCTCGAGCAGGATGGTCTTGTCATTGTCGTCGGGGCAGTTGTTGTCCACGCTCATGGAGACGACGATCTTCACGAGCAGGTCGTTGAGCTGGCTCTTGAGATATTTGGTGAACAGGCCCTGGAACTTCGTGAACAGCACGCTGCCGCGGCCGAACGCGTCTCTGGCAACGATGTCGAGCACCTGATCGAGCAGTGCGCCGCTCTTGAGCTGGTCGACGCCGGACTGCACCCAAGCGGGATAATTGCCGTCGTCCTCACCGGCGAGGTTGCACTGATAGATCCAGTTGGCAAAGTCGAGCAGATCCTTGCCGTCCGCGATCGGAACGGCAGCCACATCGTCAATGATCTGGTCGATGTTCGCCACGATCTTCGTGACCGGCCAGGTGTCATTCGGCAGATACTTGCCGAAGAAGGACTTGACGAAGTCGCCCGCGACCGTCTTGAGCATATCGGTCGAGAAGCCGAATTCCCGGGCATACTCGGTCAGGTCATCGATCACATGCGCAGTACCCGTGGCAGGATCTGTGTAATTGATGGGGCCGGCATGCGTCTTGGTGCTCACGCTCATGTAGGTGCTCGTCTCACCGCCGACGGTGCTGCGGCGCAGGTCGACAAAGCGGATCGGGCACGGATACGTCAGCGCAGAGCCGGTTTCGATGTCATAGAAGGTGTTGCCGGCCTTCGTGGTCATGGCAGCGATGTCGACCGCGTGCATATGGCCGGTGAAGACGACGCTCATGCCGGCATCGGCATACTCCTGCGCGATGCGCTCATAGCCGTTGACGAGGTACATGGGCAGGATGGTGGGCTCGACATCGAAGTGCGGCACCAGACCGTGGTGCTCCAGACCGATGACGAGGTCGCCGCGCGCCTTGGCGGCAGCGGTCTGCTCGATGACCCACTTTTCGAGATCGGCGCTGATGGCGCCGCTCGTCTCATGCTCATCGTCGCCGTTGGAGGTGTTGTCCGAGCTGTAGCGGCAGGTATCCATGGCGATAATGGTCAGCCCCTCGACCGGTCGTGCAACATAGGACAGACCGCCGGCCTTGTTGCCTTCGGCCGGAGTGAAGGTCGCGATGACGGTCGGGTCGGAGTAAACAAAGTCATAAATCTGCTTGAAGTCCTCCGGCTCCGTGCGCGTGGCGCGCACGGCCTTGCCGTCGGCGGTGTTGAAGTTCTTGGCATTGTAATTACGGATGTCATGGTTGCCGTTGATGACATAGATCTTCAGCCCCGGAATATCCTGCTGCAGCTGCTGCAGCTGCTTTGCCAGCGCCGCGTGGCACTCCTGCTCGCCGTCCTTGGTCAGGTCGCCGGACACGAGAAGGATGTCGGGCTTGTCCGCGCGAACTTGCTCAAACTTTTCGTGCAGGATTGCGGAGCTCTCCTTGAGCAGCTTGCGGTCGCTGTTGAGTGCATGCTCAAAGTCCGCCGTGTCTGCAATCATATCCGGCGAGAAATAGTGCAGGTCGGACATGACGGCAATCCTCAGGTTCATGTCCTGCGGCTTGTCCGCCGCAAGAGCCGGAACCGTCAGTGTGAAGACAAGGACTACCGCCAGCAGCAGCGACAGCAGTCTGCTTCCATTGTGTGTTCTGGTTTTCATTTCTTCCTCCTGTTTTTTAGACTCCTACAACATTGCACGGCCCGCTGCCGTGCAACTGTATTCTTTCAAACCCGTGTAAAATCTGCAAGCCGGTTTCGGTAAAAAAGAAACCGTACCGTTCCGGCCGCCGCGGGTAATGCCACTGTATCATGTACGTGCCCGGATTGCAACCAAAATTCAACCGTTCCGGCTGATTGCGGAAAAATCCCGGTCTCCCGGCACTTTCCGCCTTGACAAGCAGGCGGTTTCGTTTTATCATAAAGTGTAACAAACACGGGGAGCCGCTTTGGCTGAGAGTAAGCATCCGCTTAGACCCGCACACCTGATTTGGACAATGCCAACGTAGGGATTCATACTGCCGGACCACAACAGCAGCACTCTTTACGGGCGCCGCTGTTTTTTCATGCAGACATTTCCGCAGAAGAAAGGAGTCATTCCTATGGAGCAAGTGCTCAAGACCATGCTCGAGAACGTGCGCGCGAAATCACCGCTCGTGCACAACATCACGAATTACGTCACCGTCAACGACGTGGCGAACGTCCTGCTGGCGGCCGGCGGCTCGCCGATCATGTCCGACGATGCCGACGACGTCGAGGACATCACAAGCATCTGCGGCGGGCTGAACATCAACATCGGCACGCTCAACAAAAACACCATCCCGTCGATGTTCCTCGCCGGGAAGAAGGCAAACGCGCTCGGCCACATTGTCCTGCTCGACCCCGTGGGCGCGGGCGCGAGCCGCCTGCGCACCGACACGGCCAACCGGCTCATGCAGGAGGTGCGCTTTGATGCCGTGCGCGGCAACATCTCCGAGATCAAGACGCTCTGCACCGGCAGCGGCAGCACCAAGGGCGTGGACGCCGACGCGGTCGACGCCGTGACGGAGGCAAACCTCGATGACGGTGTGCAGCTCGTCAAGGCCTTCGCGCAGAAAACCGGCTGCATCGTCGCCGTGACCGGTGCGATCGACCTCGTGAGCGACGGCGAGCGCTGCTGGTGCATCCGCAACGGCCGCGCAGAGATGAGCCGCATCACCGGCACGGGCTGCCAGCTCTCGGGGCTGATGACGGCATTTCTGGTCGCGAATCCCGATCACAAGCTCGATGCCGCGGCGGCCGCCGTGTGCATGATGGGTCTCGCGGGCGAGATCGGCTGGGCCAATATGCAGCCCGGTGATGGCAACAGCACCTACCGCAACCGCATCATCGACGCCATTTTCAACATGACCGGCGACGCGCTGGAGGAAGGAGCCAAATATGAACTGCGATAAAGCATCTCTGCTGCTCTACGCCGTAACCGACCGCTCGTGGCTGCACGGTCAGACACTTTACGAGCAGGCCGAGCAGGCGCTGCAGGGCGGCGCAACGTTTTTGCAGCTGCGCGAAAAAGAACTCGACGAAGCACACTTCAAAGAGGAGGCCATTGCGCTCAAGGCGCTGTGTAAACAGTACGGCGTGCCGTTCGTGCTCGACGACAACGTGGCGCTTGCCATGGAGACGGACGCCGACGGCGTGCACGTCGGCCAGAGCGACATGGCGGCCGGCAAAGTGCGCGAACTGATCGGCCCGGACAAGATCCTCGGCGTGTCGGCCCAGACGGTGGAAGACGCGCTGCTGGCAGAGCGCAATGGCGCGGACTATCTCGGCGTGGGCGCCGTGTTCCCGACCGGGACGAAGGCCGATGCCAACGCCGTGAGCTATGATACCCTGCGCGAGATCTGTGCGGCAGTATCCATCCCGGTCATCGCCATCGGCGGCATCACGAAAGACAATGTCGCCAAGCTCGCCGGCAGCGGCATCGTCGGCGTGGCCGTCGTGAGCGCAATTTTCGCGCAGCCGGACATTCCCACCGCCACGCGGGAGCTGAAGTCCGCCGTGCGCGCGGCGCTGAACCTGTAACCCCCTGCGCGCGGGCGCAGACAAGATAAAAACAGCGGCGGATCGGGGGCACCACTTTCCGTCGCTCAACAAAATTGATGCTGAAAAGGAGACAGAATATGAAAACAGCATTAACGATCGCCGGAAGCGATTCCAGCGGAGGCGCCGGTATTCAGGCCGATCTGAAAGCCATGACCATGAATGGCGTATTTGCCATGAGTGCGATCACGGCGCTGACCGCCCAGAACACGACCGGCGTACAGGGTATTTTTGAAGTGAGCCCGGCATTTCTCGGTCAGCAGATCGACAGCGTCTTTACCGACATCCGGCCTGACGCGGTGAAGATCGGCATGGTCGCGTCCTCCGGCCTTATCGAGGTCATTGCCGAGCGGCTGCAGCACTACGCAGCGACGAACATCGTCGTCGACCCCGTGATGGTCGCCACGAGCGGCGCACGGCTCATCTCCGAGGACGCCATCGCCACGCTCGAGGCGCGGCTGCTGCCGCTTGCCACCGTGCTCACGCCCAACATCCCGGAGGCGGAAGTGCTCTCTGGCCTGACCATCGCCTCTCCCGATGACATGATCGCCGCCGGGAAAGCCATCAGTGAGCGCTACGGCTGCGCCGTCCTGTGCAAGGGCGGGCACCGGCTCAACGATGCCAACGACCTCCTGTACCGCAACGGCGGCTACGAGTGGTTCAACGGCAAGCGCATCGACAACCCCAACACCCACGGCACCGGCTGCACGCTCTCGAGCGCCATCGCGGCCAACCTCGCCAAGGGCTATGATCTCGACACGGCCGTCCGACGCGCGAAGGACTACCTCTCCGGCGCACTGGCCGCCATGCTCGACCTCGGCACCGGCTCCGGCCCGATGGACCATGCGTTCGACCTGAAGCCGGAATACCGGCAGGAGGCCTGAGCATGAAAAAAACATCTGCATTTCAAAACAGCCTCATCTGGTTCGGCGCGGCCGTGTCCATCGCGGAGATCCTCACGGGCACGTACTTTGCGCCCCTCGGCTTCACGAAGGGCCTGCTCGCCATCCTCGTCGGCCACGTCATCGGCTGCGCGATGTTCTTCTTCGCGGGTCTCATCGGCGGCCGCACCGGCCGCAGCGCCATGGGCACGGTCGAGCTGAGCTTCGGCCGCATCGGCTGCCTGTTTTTTGCCGCGCTCAACGTGCTGCAGCTCGTCGGCTGGACGGCCATCATGATCTATGACGGCGCGCTCGCGACGAACACCGTGCTCGGCATCGGCAAGTGGGTGTGGTGCCTCGTCATCGGCGGGCTCATCGTCGTGTGGATCGCCGTCGGTATCAAGAACCTCGGCTGGGTCAACAAGATCGCCATGGCCGCGCTGTTCATCCTCTCGATCGTGCTGTGCGTGGTGGTATTCCGCGGCGGCACACCCGTCACGGTGCCGGACGACAGTCTGAGCTTCGGCGCAGCGGTCGAGCTGGCCGTGGCCATGCCGCTGTCGTGGCTGCCGCTCATCTCCGACTACACGCGTGAGGCTGAAAAGCCCTTCGCCGCCACGCTCTCGAGCACGCTGACCTACGGCGTCGTGAGCTGCTGGATGTACGTCATCGGCATGGGTGCCGCCATCTTCACCGGTGAGGGCGACATCGCGCTCATTATGGTCAAGGCCGGTCTCGGCGTGGCCGCGCTGCTTATCCTCATCCTCTCGACCGTCACGACGACGTTCCTCGATGCGTACAGTGCCGGCATCTCCGCCGAGTCCCTGTCGAAGAAGATCAACGGCAAATATGCCGCGCTCATCGTGACCGTTATCGGCACGATCTGCGCCATCTGCTTCCCGATGGACGACATCACGAACTTCCTGTACCTGATCGGCTCGGTGTTCGCGCCGATGATCGCCATCCAGATCACGGACTTCTTCCTGCTCCGGCGCGGCGGCGCGAGCAACAGGCTCGATGTGTGCAATGCCGTCGTCTGGGTGCTGGGCTTCGTGCTCTACCGCGTGCTCATGACCGTGGACATTCCGGTCGGCAACACGCTGCCCGACATGGCCGCCACAATGCTTCTGTGCGTGATCGCGCACAAACTCGTCCCCGACAAGACCAAGGCTGCCTGAAGCCTTTTGCGAAAATTGCCAAGCCGGAAACGCCCGCACGGTGTGCGGGCGTTTTTGCGTCTTGAATTCCCAGTAAAGCCGTGTTATTTTAAGGGCAGAGACAGAATCAGGGAGGCAGACATATGAAAGATCTCAAACCGACGTGCCGCATCGCCGTGGTGCAGGCGGCGCCGGTACTGTTTGACAAGACCGCGTGCACGGACAAGGCCGTGCGCCTGATCGCAGAGTGTGCGCGCGGCGGCGCGGAGCTCATCGTGTTCCCGGAGCTGTTCATCCCCGGCTACCCGTACGGCATGACGTTCGGCTTCACGGTCGGCGCGCGCAATGAGGATGGCCGCAAGGACTGGCAGCTTTACTGCGACAACTCCATCGTCGTGCCCGGGCCGGAGACGGAGCGCCTCGCCGCGGCGGCAAAGGCCGCGGGCGCGTATGTGAGCATCGGGGTGTCGGAGCGCGACGGCGTGACGGGCACGCTCTATAACGCCAACCTCATCTTCTGCCCGGACGGCACGCTCGCCCCCGTGCACCGCAAGCTCAAGCCCACGGGCGCGGAGCGCGTGGTCTGGGGCGACGCCGACCGCGGGTATTTCCCGGTCGTGGACACCCCGTGGGGCCCGATGGGCAGCCTCATCTGCTGGGAAAGCTATATGCCGCTGGCACGCACGGCACTGTATGAAAAGGGCGTGACACTCTACATCTCGCCGAACACGAATGACAACCCCGAGTGGCAGGCCACCGTGCAGCACATCGCGCTCGAGGGCCGGTGCTACTTCATCAACTGCGACATGGTCTTCCACCGCGCGGACTACCCCGCCGGGCTGCACTGCCCGGACGAGATCGCGCGCCTGAACGCCATTCCCTGCCGCGGCGGCAGCTGCATCGTCGACCCCTACGGGCACTATGTCGTGCAGCCGGTGTGGGACAGCGAGGACATTCTCTACGCCGATCTCGACATGCTGCGCGTGCCCGCGAGCCGCATGGAGCTCGACGTGTGCGGCCACTACGCGCGGCCGGACGTACTGCGCCTGACCGTGCAGGACGCGTGAAAGAAGCAAGTGTATGAAGCTTGCCATGGCGCAAATGTCCATGACCGGAAGCATGGACGAAAACCTGAAAAAATCCCTCGCCTTCTGCGACGCTGCCGCGGGCAGCGACCTGCTGTTTTTCCCGGAGGTGCAGCTCACGCCGTTTTTCCCGCAGTATGCGGGCCGGAACGTGGACGCCTACGCCGTTCCGGCGGGCAGTCCGACGGTGCAGGCTTTCGCGGACAAGGCGAAGGAGCGCGGGCTCTACCTCTCGCCGAACATGTACCTCGAGCAGGAGGGCCGTCGCTATGACGCCTCCCTCTGGCTGACGCCGGAGGGGGCCTGCGCGGGCGTGGCCAAGATGGTGCACATCATGCAGGCGGCGCAGTTTTACGAGCGCGACTACTACACCCCGTCCGAGGACGGTTTCCTCGTGTTTGACACGCCGCAGGGCCGCATCGGCATCGTGATCTGCTTTGACCGGCACCTGCCGGAGAGCATCCGCACGTGCGCGCTCAAGGGGGCGGACCTCGTCATCATTCCGACGGCGAACACAAAAGCCGAACCCATGGAGCTCTTCGAGTGGGAGATCCGCGTGCAGGCGATGCAGAACCAGATCTTCGTCGCCATGTGCAACCGCGTGGGGCGTGAGGACGGGATGGACTTCGCCGGCGAGTCGCTCATCGTGCACCCGAGCGGCGACGTGATCTATAAAGCCGACGACCGTGAGCAGCTCATCGTGCAGGAGCTCGACCTCGCCGAGGCGCAGCTCTGGCGCGAGCACAAGCGCCCGTACCTCAAGCAGCGGCGACCGGAGTGCTATCTGTAAACAAAGCGAACCCCGCACCGGACTTCCGGTGCGGGATTCGCTTTTCGCTGCATTCATTTATACTCCGGGCATTGGTAGCGGGGCTTGCCCTGGCTCTTGTGCCCGTACTCAATGGCGGACACCGGACAGCCGCAGATGCAGGCCATGCAGTGCGTGCACGCACCGTTCCAGTGCGGGCGGCGCTCCACAAGGTCAATCCCATTGACCGGGCAGCTCAGCGCGCACTTGCCGCAGCCGACGCACGCATCCGAGACCGTAAACGGCCCAGACTTGACAAAGCACTTATAAAAGATCGTGTTCACCGGGCCGGTCTTGAACCGGTCGATCGGGCCGACCTTCGGCGCCGGGAACGGCTCGCCGCGCTGCACGCAGGCAATGCCCCGGTCGATGGACGGCTGCGCCGCCGTGATGATCTGCGCTGCCTCCTCCGCGCCGGGCACATAGAACATGGCGACATAGTTTTCCGGCATGACGACCTGCAGCACGCCTTGGTAATCCAGCCCGATGTCCGCGCACAGCGCCGCGATGCGGCTGCCGGCGTTTCCGATCTCGCTGCCGCAGGTCATGACAAAGTAGGCCTTTTTGCTCCCGGTAAAGCGGCCGCGGCGGAGGAAATCTGCGAAAATGTGCGGGATCTGCCAGCCGTATGTCGGTGAGACGAACACCCATGGCCGGTCGGAATGCAGGTCGGCGGACGTGTCGTTTTTGATGTATTCGTTCGCAACGATGAGATCGTCGCCAAGGGCGGCGGCGAAGCGCTGGGCAACATAGCGGCTGTTGCCGGTGCCGGTATAATAGACGATCATGGTGCTTCCCCCAAACATATGATTTTGCCCAGTATAGCACACCTGCGCCCCGATTTCCAGCCGGACGTTGTGTCCGGGTGCCCAATGTGCTACAATGGGAAAAACACCGCAATCTATGGGAGGGACCGCATTTGTATTGGTATACCATCGGGCAGACGCTCACGCAGCAGGAACGTGCACCCGCGCCGGAGCAGCCCGCCGTCGTGCTGCTGACGTCCGAAGAGCTGTCACACCAGCCGGCACTCTCCGGCCTGGAGCGGACGCTGCACCACACGCCACCGGCACGCGATGCCCGCGTATGCAAGGCTGAGGTACGCTCGGACTGCCTATCGGGCACGCTCGTGCTGCCGCGCCAGGGCAAGGACGGCAAGCCACTCGCCTGCGGCTATCTCGTTACGGCAAAGCGCGTTGTGCTCGTGGACGACGAAGGCGCGCTGCCGGGGCTGCTGCGCCGCATCGCCCGGGAAAAGCGCTGGACCGACGGCAGCGTCGGCCGGTTCCTCTACGACTTTTTTGAGCAGCTCATCGCCCGCGACCTGCACCAGCTGGAAAAAATCGAGGATCGCATCGAAGCGCTCGAGGATCGGGTGCTGGCGCATGAGCTGGACGATTTCTCCGCGCCGATGACCGCACTGCGCAAGGAGACCATGGCTTGGTACCGCTACTACACACAGCTCGACGATGTCGCGTGCGAGCTGCGCGAGAACGAAAACGGCTTTTTCACCGACAGTGAGCAGCTGTTATTCCGAATGTTTGAGGACCGGGTGATCCGTCTGCGCGAGGAGTCGCAGCTGCTGCGCGAATCATGCACGCAGCTGCAGAGCCTGTTTCAGGCCGAGATCGACACGCGGCAAAACCGCATCATGCAGATCTTGACGATCGTGACGACGATCTTCCTGCCGCTGACGCTGCTCGTCGGGTGGTACGGCATGAACTTTGTCGGTATGCCGGAGCTGACGTGGAAGTATGGCTATCCGGTCGTTGTCATCGTGAGCATCGTGACCGTGGGCATCAGCCTGTGGGTGTGCAAAAAGAAAAAGTTCTGGTGACAAAAACACCGGCGGATGGGTTTCATCCGCCGGTGTTCTTTTATTTCCCCGCGCGCTCGGAAAAGTGATCCGGGTTTTCGATCGACGTCAGCCGCAGCGGAAACGCCTGCTGCCCGAGGTCTGCGTAGGTGATGATCCACTCGCCGGAGTCGATCATCATCGCCATCGTCAGCAGGTCACTGCAATCGACTGTTCCCTGCGCACCGACCGGCAGCGCGCCGACATTCACACCGGCGGCGTCACCGAAATCGAGCACTTTGACCTCCAACGTTTTCACGTCCTTGTCGCGCGAGAGCACCTCCACGCGCAGGTAGGCATAGCCTCCGTCGAGCGGGAGGTCGCTCATATCCGGGGCAGGGGTGGTCTCCGCCGCATCGCCGGCGGCGCAGCCCGTGCACAGCAGCGCGAGCGCGAGCAGCAGGGTCAAAACACGAACGGATTTCATGCGTTTTCTCCTTTCAAACCGTCGCGGTGCAGCTTGGCCGAACGCAGATACAGCGGGATGGCCGCGAGCTGCGCCGCCACCGACACCGCCACCATGGCCGGGATGCTCACATCATACAGCACACCGAGCAGCCAGCTGCCGAGAAACCAGAACACGCCGAATGCGCACTCAAACACGCCGTAGCCGGTGGCGCAGCTGGCCTTGGGCACCATCTGCGTGACGGCGGCCTTCAAAATCGACTCCTGCGCGCCCATGCCGACACCCCAGAGGGCGATGCCCACGAGCAGCGCGCCGACACCATGGCACGCGAACACGAACACCGCAAACGGCGCCGACAGCACCGTCGACCACACGAGCGCCCGCACGCCCTTTTTATCATACAGCAATCCGAACACCAACGCCGCCACGGCGTCGACCAGCATGGCCCCGGCATACAGCAGCGGCAGCGACCCGCTGGTGACGAGCGCGGACGTCTCCGCGAGGCCGGAAGCAAGGTGCGTATACGTGCGCGAGACGTGCATGAGCACAAGCGAATAGTCGATGAAGCCGAACGCGAACAGGCTGATGCCCGCAATGTAGAGCACGAACTCCTTTTTCATCTGGAAGGGCACGTATTCCTTCGGCTCGGGCTCAAAGTGCTCGGGATTCGGGAACTTCCGCTTCGTCACGAGCAGCAGCACGAGCGTGATCGCGCCCGGAATGGCCAGCACTGCAAAGCACGTGGAATAGACCTGAAACGTCGTACCGTCCGTTTTGAAGAGCATCACCAGATACAGCAGCACCGGGCCGAGGAACGCACCGATCTGGTCGAGCACCTCCTGAATGCCGAAGCTCTTGCCGACGCCCTCCTGCGAGGCGGCAAAGGACAGGATGGTGTCCTTCGCGGGCTTTTTGATGGCCTTGCCTATACGCTGGATGACGAGCAGCGCGCACGCCCAGACCCAGCCATGCTCGCCGACGAGTGCGAGCGCCGGCACGGCCAGCACGTCGAGCACGTAGCCGACGATCGTCATCGTCCAGTAGTGCTTGGTCTTGTCCGTGAGCTTGCCGAACACGTAGCGCATCGAGTAGCCCACGAGCTCGCCGAGGCCGGAGATGAAGCCGATCGTCCCGGCCGAGGCGCCCAGCAGCGTCAGATACGCGCCGCGGATGCTCGACGCCCCCTCGTGCGTCATGTCGGAAAACAGGCTCACGATGCCGAACAGCACCACGAACGCCATGGCCTGCGAGTATTTCTTTTTCTGCTTATTCGCCATCGGTTGTGCCCTCCTTCACCATGGCCGTCATATTGGGAAACCCCGCCTTGCTCTCCGCCTTGCAGCGCTGATAGAGCACATCGAGCACGCGCGCGAACTCCGCGCGCTCCGGCTCCGTGAGCGAGGCAAGCAGCCAGTCGTAAAACCGCGTTTCGACGGCGGCCTTGGAATTTTTCAGCCGCTCGGCCTGCGCGGTGGCGTAGAGGCAGCGGCTGCGGCCGTTGGCAGGGCTGGCTTCCCGGCGCAGGTAGCCCTTAGCCTCCAGACTCGCCGTCTGGCGCGCGACCGCGCCCTTGTCAAAGCCCGTGATGCGGCACACGCCCGATTGCGTGATGCCGGGGTTTTTGCGGATCACATGCAGCACGTCGAACTCGCCCGGGCCGATGCCCTCGGCGCGCAGCGTGCGCACGGTGAACTTGCTCACCTCGCGTGCGATCTTCGTGATCTTCCGTTCCGTAATGTCCATAGGCCCCTCCGGCGCGAAAAAGATGTAGCATCATCGAAAATAGATGATACTACATCTTTCTCATTTGTCAAACTCTATTTCAGCTCGGCTGTGAACACGATCGTGCGCCCGTCGGGGCTCTCGGCGCGGATGGTGCCGCGGTGCCCCTCGGCGATGCTGCGCGCGATGGACAGGCCGATGCCGAAGCCGCCGGTCTCGGCGCTGCGGGCGGGGTCTGCGCGGTAAAAGCGGTCAAAGAGCCGGCCGAGCGCAGCCGTGTCGAGCGCGTCGCACTGATTTTCCGTGCGGATGACGACGCCGCGCCGCCCCTTTTCGAGAGAAAAGACGATGGGCGTATCCGGTGCGGCATACTTAACGGCATTATCGAGCAGGATGGACACGAGCTGCCGGATGGCATACTCGTCGCCGCAGTAGGTCAGGCCCGGCGTCACGCGCACGTCGAGCGTATGCCCGGCGGACACCGCGAAATCGCGGAACGACTCTGCCGCCTCCGTAAGCGCGTCGCTGATCGAGAAGTCAGCCATCTGCAGAGGCGAGACCTCCTCATCCATGCGCGAGAGCGTGACGAGGGCGTTGACGAGCTCCGTGAGCTTTTCGGTCTGGTTTTCCGCCTTGTCGATCCACTTCTGCTGCCCGACCTCCATCTCCAGCACCTTCAGGCTCGTGGCGATGACGGTGATGGGCGTTTTGAGTTCATGGGAAGCGTCGGTGATAAACTGCTTTTGCCGCTCAGACGCCTGGACGACCGGCGCGATGGCCCGGCGCGAGCAGAGCACGACGATCACGTATACCAGCACCACGCACACAGCCATGGCCGCGAGCGACATCCACGCGAATGTCACGACCGCGTGCAGCTCCTGATAGCTGTCGAGGAAGATGGCCATCCAGCGGTCGGTGTCCGTGTGGATGACGTAGTATTTATATCCCGCCGTGTAGCCGAAGCCCGCACCGTGGCGCAGCGCGGCGGTGAGATACTGCGCCGTGTCGTCCTCAGACACGGCAGCGATGTGCGTCAGATCCGCCTGCTCGAGATCGCCATCGCCGTCATAGCGCAGGACGAAGTAGCGCGTAGAGTACGGCGTCTCGGGCGTGAAGGGGCCGTCGGGCTTCTGCCCCGGCTTGCCGCCGCCGGGCGGGAAGTGCGGCACCGTGCCCTGATTGTCGCAGATCATCCGCAGCATCTGCGTCAGCTGCCGGTCCACGGAGACATAGTTTGCCGCGTTCACCGTCACGCACAGCAGCAGCAAGACCCCCGCGACGGCCAGCGTCGCGATGCGGATGAAGCGTTTGCGCAGCCGCTCAATCATCGCCGACCTCCAGCACATAGCCCAGCCCCCGGTTGGCGCGGATGGTCACGGTCGAGCCAATGCCTCGGAGCTTTTTGCGCAGGTTCGAGATATGCACCCAGACGACGTTGATCTCCGCGTCGCTGTCCCAGCCCCAGACGCGCTCTAAAATGCGCTCGGCCGAGAGCACGACCTTCGGTGTGCGCAAAAACAGCTCCATCACCTGAAACTCGCGCCCGCTCAGGCGCACGCTCTGCCCCGCGCACGAGAGCAGGCCCGTGCTGCAGTCGAGGCCCACGTCGCCGAACGTGAGCACCGTCGGCCGGTACTCGCCGCCGCGGCGCAGCATGGCCCACACGCGGCAGATGAGCTCATCGGGCGCGAAGGGCTTTGGCAGATAGTCATCCGCCCCAGCGTTGAAGCCCGTGATGCGGTCATCCTTCTCGGCCTTGGCCGTGAGCATCATGACCGGGGTGCGCACGCCCTCGGCGCGCAGCCGCTCGAGCACCTCGACGCCGCTGAGCTTCGGCATCATGACATCGAGCACGATGGCGTCGTAGTCGCACGTGACGGCGTATTCGTAGGCGTCGAAGCCGTTGTAGACGGTATCGACCGTGAATTGATTTTTCTCAAAAAAGACGCTCAGTGCCTCGGCGAGGTCGCGCTCGTCCTCTGCGATCAGCAGACGCATGGTTCATCACCCGGCCCTATTCTAGGAGATTTTTACCCGGAAAGCAAGCGCTTTCACAGCGCCTCGCCCGTCAGCTCGCGGCTGCAGGTGATGTTCAGATTGCCGTTGCGGCAGCGCAGGGCGTCGAGAAACGCCTTGGGCACCTGCGCATCGCGCAGCGTGACGCGGTACTGCAGCTCGTAGAGCGTGCCCATGTTGGCGGTCTTGACGCGCTCGAGCGTGTGCGCAGTGGTATACGTGTCAAAGAGATCGTCGAACAGGCCGTCGTAGTCGAGGTTTTCCGGGATGGTGATCTTCAGCAGGCGTTCGTCGGTGCGCCGCGTGCCGAAGCCCAGCTTCGTCAGCAGAAAGAGCACCGCCGCAATGATGACGAAAAATACCGCCACGAGCACGACATAGCCCATGCCGGTGGCAAGGCCGAGCGCCATAGTGAGAAAGATCACGCCGATCTCCCGCGCTGTGCCGGGCACGGAGCGAAAACGCACGAGGCTGAACGCTCCGGCGACGGCCACGCCCGCGCCGACGTTGCCGTTGACGAGCATGATGACGATCTGCACGATCGCGGGCAGAACCGCGAGCGTGACGGCAAAGCTCTGGCTGCATTTTGTGCGGTACATGCTGATGAGTGCCGTGGCGATGCCCAGCACGAGCGACACCGCCGTACAGATGAGGAAGGCCGGGAGCGTGATCCCGGACGCGAGGATGGATTCAAGCACTGCAGAGCGCCTCCTTTGAAAAGGTTTCGGTGGGAAGAATGCACGTTTTGTAGCACGCGCCGTACTTGGAAAACGACGTCTGGCGCGCACCGATGTCCGTCAGCGCGCGGCTAAGCCACAGCGGGCAGGCATCGGGGAGCTTGAGCTCCATGAGGATCTGCCCCGGCGGCAGCAGCGGCGTGCCGTAATCGCCGCAGCGCAGGTCGAGCGCCGTGGTGCGCCAGCGGATGTCCGTGTCGAACGTGATGCGCACGGCCGGATCGTCCACGCCGGCAAACGCCGTGCGGTCATAGGCGAGAAACACCTTCGGCTCGGCATGATAGGTGCGCTGGAACCACGCGATCTCGCGGCCGATCTGGCCGAGCGGCGCGGCACTTTTTCCAGTGCGCAGAAACGCTGCCGCGTCCGCGGGTGATAACGTGATGCGGCGCTTATAGACCACGCCGGCATACTTTTTCTTGATCTCGGCAAAGACCCCATCGCCGTCCGCCGGTACGCCGTAGCCGCGCACGCGCAGCTTTTCCTTATAGACCGGCTTTTCGAGCGACGCGCGGATGAGCCGCCAGTCGTCCGTGTCATAATAGAGGTTGCAGATCGTGTAGCGTGCGTGCGCGTCGCGCTGAATATGAGGTGCAATGCGTGCGAGCAGCGCCGCCAGCTGCGCCGGCGTGAGAAAGTACTTCTGCTCGTAGCGCGCGAAGCTGGATTGCATGGTATCGGCCATGTCGGTGGCCCCCTTTCTGCCGTCAGCGTACCCCTGCCGCCTAAAGAGGACCTAAAGAAAATTTCCGTTTTTCCTTTAGGCTGCCTTTAGCTTGCCGGGGTATGCTGGCGCCAGAAACGAACAAGGAGGCAAACGGCATGAACCCAGCCAAGCGCATCCTGGCCGTGCTGCTGTGCGCGGCCCTGCTGATCGGTGTACTGTGCGCGTGCGGGAAAACCGCCGGCACCGGCACCGATACCGATACAAATGACGATTCCGTCGCGCAGCGGCTCTATGATACGGACGTGGCCGCGCCGGATCTGACCAACGCGACCGAGATCACCCTCTCCGGGGCCGACGACGTGACCATCACGGACGGCGGCGTGTACGTGCTCACCGGTACGCTCACGGACGGACGCGTGCTCGTCAACGCGCCGGGCGCGGACGTGACGCTCGTGCTGCGCGACGCCGGCATCACGTGCACGGACAGCAGCGCGCTCTATATCTATAAAGCGGCCAGTGTGCTCGTCTATCTCCCGGACGGCACGGCCAGCACCCTTACCGACGGCAGTAGCTATGACGACAGCGACAGCTTCTCCTCTGCCGACGATGAGGAGCCGAACGCCTGCCTGTACGCCAAGAGCGACCTCATCATCGCGGGCGGCGGCACACTCACCGTGACGGGCAATGCCAACAACGGCATCACGGGCAAGGACACGCTGAAGATCGAGGGCACGGCCGTGAACGTCGCAGCAGCGAACCACGGCGTCAACGGCAAGGACTGCCTCGTGCTCAAGCAGGCGGATGTGACCGTGACAAGCGGCAGCGACGCGCTGCGCGCGACCAACGACAGTGACAGTGCGCTCGGCTGCATCCTCATCGGTGCGTCCGCGCTCACCCTCACGGCGGGCGAGGACGGCATTCAGGCCGAGACGACGCTCACACTCTTTGACACCACCGGCACCATCACCTCCGGCGACGGCAGCAGCGCCAGTCTCGCCGGCGACACGAGCGCCAAGGGCATCAAGGCCGGCACGGACATCACCGTCCGCAGCGGCAGCTACACGCTCGACTGCGCGGACGACGGCATCCACGCGAACGGCAATGTGACCGTCTCCGGCGGCACGTTCACCATCACGACCGGCGACGACGGCGTGCACGCGGACGATACCGTCACGATCACGGACGGCACGTTCGACATCTCCCAGTGCTATGAGGGCATTGAGGGCCAGACCATCGACATTTCCGGCGGCACGATCGACATCGTCTCCAGTGACGACGGGCTCAACGCCGCGGGCGGCACGGACCAGAGCGGCTTCGGCGGCAGAGGGCCGGACAGCTTCGGCGACAGCGCAGACTGCTGCATCACGATCTCCGGCGGCACCATCCGCATCGACGCGAGCGGCGACGGTATCGACTCCAACGGTGACCTGAATGTCTCCGGCGGCAAGATCTACGTCTCGGGCCCGATGAGCGACGGCGACAGCGCCCTCGACTATGACGGCAGCGCCACCATTACGGGCGGCACCGTCGTCGCGGCCGGATACAGCGGCATGGCGCAAAACTTCGGCGCCAACTCCACACAGGGCAGCATTCTGCTCACGTGCCAGAGCGCCTCGACCGAGACCATCCGCGTCACGGACGCGAGCGGCAACGTACTCGCGGAGTTCACGCCCGCGAAGGCCTATACCTGCGTCGTCGTGAGCACTCCGGCGCTCACGCAGGGCAGCACCTGCACCGTCACCATGGGCGGCCAGAGCACTAACGTCACGCTCGAGAGCCTCATCTACGGCAGCGGCGGTATGGGCGGCGGCATGGGCGGTCAGCCCGGCGGGGGCATGGGCACCCCGCCGGACGGCGCCGGCGGCAGCAGTATGGGCACGCCGCCTGATGGCAACAACGGCGGCAGTATGGGCACGCCCCCAGACGGCGGCAAAGGCAGTCGTCCCGGACAATAAATCAGCTTTCTTTCTCCCTCCAAAATAGGCAAAGGCACGCCCCTGCACGAAATGCGCAGGGGCGTGCTGACAACTGCCCTGTTTATAGGACAGTCCATCTGCTATCCTACAGATAATGAAACAAATTTGGGAGGGATCGCAGATGAAGCATCCGATTGGTTTTTGTGTGCAAGGATCCGCGCCGGAGGCGGTGCCCGCTCCGGCAGCACCGGAGGAAACGGCGGCCGTTCCGTCCGTCGTGCGCGTGTTTTTCCCCGAGCGCGGCCAAGCTTACAGCTATTATAACGACCGCTTTGACCTGCACGACGGCGATCTGGTCTACGTCAGCGGCAAGCTTGCCCGCCAACGCGGACAGGTGGTCGCAGTGGACTACAATTTCCGCATTCGGCTCGCGGACTACGAGCGCGTGATCGGTGCAGCGGACAGGAACGTGCGCGGCACGTTTTACGCGCTGGGCGCGCACCTCGTCACGCTGGAGCCGAACGTGCTGCCGTATGCGCAGGTGCGCAGCTGGTTTTTCCCGCCGGAAGCGGACGGGGAATATGCCGTCGGGCACGGCCCAGGGCCGGTGTATGCGCTCGAGCAGCTGTCCATCCCGGCCGGCGTCGCCGAAAAAGGCCACGCATACTACATGGAAAACCGGGTGATCTACCTGTCTGTGGACGGCACGGCCGGCCACGCCATCGTGAGCGGCTCCGTGCCGTATGAGATCACGTTCACCTACACGGGCGGCACGGTCAGCGCGCTCACGTGTACCTGTTATGAGACGGGCCTGTGCAAGCACGGCGCCGCCGTGCTGCTGCAGCTGCGTGAAACACTGGAGAAGATCCACGAGCACTGGCCGGATGCCATTGCCGAGGACGGATATTTCGCCGCTGTGAGTAAGAGCGCGTTCTCTTTCTTCACGACAAGCAGCAGCAAACCCGCGAGCATCACGCTCACATAACACAAGCCCGGGGCCGCACAATGTGCAGCCCCGGGCGCGTTGTTTGTTATTTGCCTGCAGCGGCGGACGTTTGGCCGTACACGCGCGTGTGCACGAGCGTCTCCATCGCACGCAGCTCGGAGACCGTGCGCGCGCCGCCGGTCGTGAGCAGGTACAGCGGGATCGGGCTGCCGCCTGGCGCGAGTGCCGGCTGAAAGTAGGAATAATCCGCGTTGACCGTGAAGCCGTGCCGCTCGTAAAATCCGATGCGCCGCGCGGCCAGCTCCGTCTCCGGCAACTCCGCCTCCAGGCAGGCGGGCTTATCATAGCGTGCGAGCAGCGCGTCGAGCATCTGCCCGCCGATGCCGCCATTGCGGCAGGCAGGATCCACGGCAAAGTGCTCGAAAAAGACAAAATCGTCAAAGTCCCACAACGCCATCAGCGCCTGCACGCCGCCGGACGGCGCGTGCAGAATGTCGATCCGATAGGCGCTGTCCGAAAGCAGCGCGCGCTGCCCCGCCGTGTCCCGTCGCTCCCCGGCTGGGAAGCTCTGGGAAAGCAAGCGGAAAACCGCGTCAAAATCCTCCGGGCGCATGCGCTCGATGGGCATCATTCCGTTTCCTCCTTTTCCATCTCACCGCGCTCGCGGTAGCAGTCGGCGAACGTGTGCTCCACGCCGCCGGACTTGTAGCCGACCATCGTGTCCAGACAGACGGAGTGAATGCTGTGAAAAATACTCTTTTCAATGTCGGGATTCTTGCGCCGCAGCTCGCGCAGCAGCAGCTTGACCTCCTGCCGCTTGGAGCTGCTGCCGTCATTGCCGTGCGTGGCCGCGCGCTCGGTAAAGCGGCAGGCGCACTGGATGAATTCCAGACTGTTATAGCGCTGCCAGGCGATGATGTCGTCCTCGTGGATGCAGTACATGGGGCGGATGAGCTCCATGCCCGGGAAATTGCGGCTGCGCAGCTTCGGCGGCATGGCCTGCAGCTGTGAACCGTAGAACATGCCCATGACGGTCGTCTCGATGACGTCGCTGAAGTGGTGGCCGAGGGCGATCTTGTTGCAGCCGAGCTCGCGCGCCTTGCTGTAGAGATAGCCGCGGCGCATGCGCGCGCAGAGATAGCATGGCGACTGCTCGATGCCGCTCGTGACATCGAAAATATTCGTCTCGAAGATCGTGACCGGGATGTGCAGCAGCGCTGCGTTGCTCTCGATCTTCTGCCGGTTGACGGCGTTGTAGCCCGGATCCATGACGAGGTTGACGATCTCGAACGGCACGTCGCTGTGCCGCTGCAGCAGCTGCAGGAGCTTGGCCATGAGCATGGAGTCCTTGCCGCCGGAGATGCACACCGCGATCCGGTCGCCGGGGGCGATGAGTTCGTACTGCTTGATGGCGGTGATGAACGGCGTCCAGAGCACCTTGTGGAATTTTTTCTGGATGCTGCGCTCGATCAGCTGATAGGGTTCGAGTTGTCTGCTCATGTTGATCGCTCCCGCTTGTAAAGAGTGCCCCTCCCTTTTGGGACTACCCGGTAGGATACCACGTCGGGGCGCGAATGGCAAGCCGCGCTTGCCAAATCCGGTGTGGGGCGCTATCATGGAACCATCTCAACCATCAGGAGGCAAGCACCATGCCCAAACAGGCACTGATCATGATCGACATGCAGCGCGGCTTTCTCGACAGCGCGTCCCCGCTGTGCATCCCGTCCGCAGAGGCGACCGTTCCCGCGTGCGCGGCGCTCATCGACCGCTGTCACGCAGCCGGCATCCCGGTCATCTACGCCGTGCGGCATTACCGCAGCGACGGCTCCGATGTGGAAAAGCCGCGCGCGGCCGCGTGGGCAGCCGGCGGCAAGCCGCTCTCGGAGGACTGCGCCGCGCACCTGTCGGACGCGTTTCCGTCTGCGTTCACCGTTCTGCCGCAGGACTATGTGCTCGTAAAGCCGCGGTTCTCAGCGTTTTTCCACACCGGGCTCGACCTTATTTTGCGGCGGCTCGGCGTGCAGACCGTCCTGCTCGCGGGCACGACCACGCCCAACTGCATCCGCACGACGTGTTACGACGCGATCTCGCTCGATTATGACGCCGTCGTGCTCTCGGACTGCACCTCGTCCGTCACGGATGCCGTGCAGGCGGCGAACCTCGCCGACATGCAGCGCGTGGGCGCCGTCGTCTGTGCAAGCACGGAGCTCCCGTTCGCGGAAAGCAGCGACCGGTAAAGCCGGGCGAAAAACAAGATCCCCCTTTGTGCAGGATAATGGCTGCACAAAGGGGGATCTGTTCTGTATCCGGGGCTGCGCTCCCGATCGGTCAGGGCGCAGTCGAGATGCGTGTGATGTTCAGCCCGCGTTCGCCGACCTGCACGCTGCCATCCTTGAGCGAGATAAACGGCGAAAAGTCCACCGTCTCCCTGCCGGACGTGATCGAGACCGTCACATCCGGGAAAATGTCGCTGACATTGCAGCCGATCACGAACGGGCTGCCGTCCGGTTGCTCATAAAAGATCGAGCTGGTCTGCGTGAGCATATCGTTTTTGTACAGGCGCACGGTCGCGTTCGGGTCGCGCGGGATGATGAGATAAAAGTCCCCGTCCGAGATGTGGTGCACCGGCAGCTCCCTGCCGCCAAAATACGTCTGCTGGAAGAAATCCAGATCCGTCGGGGCCTGATAGCCGAGGTAGGCCGCGGCGTAGAGCTGCCCGTCCGTATACGGCAGAGTGCTCAGCGGGTCTGGCGTCGGCGTCGGCGTGGCCGCCGCCTCAGGTGCGGGGGGGCGTCGCGTCCGGGGTCTGGGCCGCAGCGCCGCAGCCGGCCAGCAGCAGCACGCAGAGCAAAAGGGTCGAGAGGATCGTTCGCTGTTTCATGGGTCGCCATCCTTTCTGAATCGTATGGTATGGTTACGTTTCGTGCGCGTGGTCATAGATTGGCTGGATGTCCGGCGGCAGATGGTCCGGCAGCATGGCGTGCACGCGGTCCTCATTGCCGTCGCGCATGGCCTGCTCGTAGTACCAGCACTTGAAGCGGATCATGTCCAGAGACTTCTGCAGACGCTCAATCTCCGCCTCCACCCGCTCGGCCTGCTGCACAAAGAGCGCGTGCCGCTGGGGATACGTCTCGCTCCCCTGCGCGCACCAGGCCATGAACTGCTTGATTTCCTTGATCTCCAGCCCCGAGCGCTTGAGACACTCGATCACGCGCAGCGCCTCGAGCTCCTGCTCTCCGAAGCGGCGGATACCCGACGTGCGCGTGAGCGCCGGAAACAGACCCTCCTTATCATAATACCGCAGCGTGGAGACCGGCAGATCAAACCGCTCCGACACCTGACCAATCGTATACATGGGATCACCTCGAAAAAAATTCACAAAAAAGTGCTTGACCTGAAGTCAGCTTCAGGTTGTATGCTTATGGTATCAGATCACAGCGGCAGTGTCAAGCCGCTCAAAAAGGAGAAGACCGATTATGGCCAAAAACATTCTTATCCTCAGCGCGAGCCTGCGCGCCGGCAGCAACTCCGAGGCGCTGGCAAACGCCTTTGCCGACGGGGCGCGCGCCGCCGAGCACGCGGTAGAGGTCATCTCGCTGCGCGGCAAGAACATCGCGTTCTGCCGCGGCTGCCTTGCCTGCCAGACGCTGGGCCGGTGCGTGATCGACGACGATGCCGTCGCCATCACGGAAAAAATGCAGCACGCGGACGTGATCGTGTTCGCCACACCCATTTACTATTATGAGATGAGCGGCCAGCTCAAGACCCTGCTCGACCGCGCCAACTCCCTCTTCCCGTCGGACTACGCGTTCCGCGACATTTACCTGCTCGCCTCGGCGACCGAGGACGAGCCGGACACGGACGAGCGCGCCATCCACGGGCTCGAGGGCTGGATCGCATGCTACGAAAAGTGCCGTCTCGCCGGAACAGTGTTCGCCGGCGGCGTGACCGAGCCGGGCGCGATTGCCGACCACCCCGCACTTGAGACCGCCCGCGCCATGGGCGCGGCCATCGCATAAAACCAACACAGGAGGTATGCAATCATGAACAGCACCCTGACCCTCACGCAGGAATGGGACAAGACGTTCCCGCAAAACGACGCCGTTGACCACTGCAAGGTCACGTTTCACAACCGCTTCGGCATCGAGCTTGCCGCCGATCTCTACAAGCCGAAAAATGCCGCCGGAAAGCTCGCCGCCGTGGCTGTGAGCGGCCCGTTCGGCGCCGTGAAGGAGCAGTGCTCCGGCCTGTACGCGCAGGAGCTCGCCGCGCGCGGCTTTCTGACCGTCGCCTTTGACCCGTCGTACACCGGCGAGAGCGGCGGCACACCGCGCTGTGTCGCATCGCCCGACATCAACACTGAGGACTTTTCCGCCGCGGTCGATTTCCTGTCCGTGCGCGACGATGTGGACCCGGAGCGCATCGGCATCCTCGGCATCTGCGGCTGGGGCGGCATGGCGCTCAATGCCGCCGCCATCGACACCCGCATCAAGGCGACCGTCACGTCCACGATGTACGACATGACCCGCGTGACCGCCAACGGCTACTTCGACGCCGACAACAATCCCGACGCCCGCTATGCCCTGCGTCAGGCGCTCAATGCGCAGCGCACCGCTGACTACAAAGCCGGCACGTATCAGCGCGCGGGCGGTGTGGTCGATCCGCTGCCGGAGGACGCGCCGTTTTTCGTCAAAGACTACCACGACTATTACAAGACCCCGCGCGGCTATCATCCGCGTTCCCTCAACTCCAACGACGGCTGGAACGTCACGTCCCCCCTGTCGCTGCTCAACGCAAAGCTGCTCGCCTACGCCGACGAGATCCGCAGCGCCGTGCTCGTCATCCACGGCGACCAGGCGCACTCGTGCTACTTCAGCCGTGACGCCTTTGCCAAGCTGCAGGGCGACAACAAGGAGCTGCTGCTCATCCCCGGGGCCGTACACACCGATCTCTACGACCGGATGGACATCATCCCGTTCGACCGCATCGAAGCATTCTATCATCAGTATCTGAAATAAGGAGACCCCATCATGGTCAAACAGACTGCGGGCAGAGACGCCCTGAATGATTTTGCACCCAAATTTGCCGCGCTCAACGACGACGTGCTCTTTGGCGAGGTCTGGTCGCGCGAGGGGCAGCTGCCGCTCAAGCTGCGCTCGATCGTCACGATCACAGCGCTCATCAGCAAGGGCATCACGGACAGCTCCCTCACCTACCATCTCACGACCGCGAAGCAAAATGGCGTGACCAAGACCGAGATGGCCGAGATTCTCACGCACCTCGCCTTCTACGCCGGCTGGCCGAACGCCTGGGCCGCTTTCCGACAGGCGAAGGAGGTCTACGCCGACGACGGCACGGACGCAAACGGCGGCCTCTTCGGCCTCGGTAAGCCGAACACGGCCTATGCGCAGTATTTCACCGGTGAAAGCTTCCTCAACCCGCTGACCGACCCGACGAAGACCGTTTTCCTCGCAAACGTCACCTTCTCCCCCGCCTGCCGCAACAACTGGCACATCCATCACGCGAAGTCCGGCGGCGGCCAGCTGCTGCTGTGCACGGACGGTCTGGGCTGGTATCAGGAGGCGGGCAAGCCCGCACAGGCCCTGCACCCCGGCGACGTGGTGACCATCCCGGCCGAGGTCAAGCACTGGCACGGCGCGCAGAAGGACTGCTGGTTCAGCCACATCGCCATCGAGTGCCCCGGCGAGGAGACGAGCAACGAGTGGCTGGAGCCCGTCACGGACGCGGAATACGCAGCGCTCGACGCCGACTGTGCACAAAACCCGTGAATTTGGGCTTCCCGGCACATATTTTCTGCATACCGCCACTTGTTCTTTCCCCTACAACCGTGGTATGATATAGCATCCGCAAAACCCGGAGCGCTTTGCGCTCCGGGTTTTGCCGATTACGATTGCAGAAAAGGCGTTTTTCCGCTGTGCAGATTCCTGAGCAGCGGGGGAGCTCGAGGGGGCAAGGCCCGCCTCGATTCCGATCTGCGGCGCAGGCAAGGATTGCTGCGCCGTCTGTCTTTTGAAAGGGTGATAATATCATGATCCACGGTTTTCTCAAAGCCTGCACGGTCTCGCCCGCGCTGCGCGTGGCCGACTGCGCGTTCAACACGCAGCAGACCATCGCCGCCATGCAGCGCGCAGCGGCGGATGGCGCGCTGCTGGCGGTGTTCCCCGAGCTGGGGCTGACCGGCTACACGTGCGGCGACCTGTTTTTCCAGCAGCCGCTCCAGCGCGCCGCGGCCAAGGGGCTCGCCGCCGTGCTGGAGGCGAGCGCGGAGCTCGATCTCGTTGCGCTCGTGGGTCTGCCGGTCGCGGTGGATGGCAAGCTCTATAACTGCGCGGCCGTCGTCTGCCACGGAAAGCTGCTGGGTCTGGTGCCGAAAACACACCTGCCAAACTACGGCGAGTTTTATGAAAAGCGGCAGTTCAACCCCGCGCCCGCCGGCGTGCGCACGCTGCACTTCGCCGGGCAGGAGGTGCCATTTGGCACAAAGCTGCTGTTTCGCTGCGCGGAGATGCCGGAGTTTTGCCTCGCGGCCGAGGTATGCGAGGACCTGTGGGCCCCGCTGCCACCGAGCACGCACCACGCGCTCGCGGGCGCGACCGTAATCGCGAACCTCTCGGCCAGCGACGAGACCATCGGCAAGGCCGACTATCGCCGGGCGCTCGTGGGCCAGCAGTCCGCGCGGCTGCTGTGCACATACCTGTATGCCGACGCCGGCCACGGCGAATCGACGACCGACATGGTCTTTGCCGCGCACGACCTCATCTGTGAAAACGGTTCCCTGCTGGCAGAGGCGAAGCCCTTCGGTACCGGCTATGCCTGCACGGAGCTCGACCTCGGCCGCATGGTCAGCGAGCGCTGCCGCAGCACGACGTTCCAGCCCGAGAGCGAAGGATACGAGACGGTCGTGTTCCATCTTCCGCTCCGGGAGGTGCCGCTCACGCGGCCCGTCCCGCCGACGCCGTTTGTCCCGGCCGACGATGCCGCCCGCGCCGAGCGCTGCGAGCTCATCCTCGCCATGCAGGCCGACGGGCTGGCCAAACGCATCGCCCACGCACATGCAAAAACGGCCGTCATCGGCATCTCCGGTGGGCTGGACAGCAGCCTCGCCCTGCTCGTGGCCGTGCGCGCGATGAAGCAGCTCGGCTGCCCGACGCAGGACGTGCTGGCCGTGACGATGCCGTGCTTCGGCACGACGCACCGCACGCGCTCCAACGCCGAGATCCTCTGCGACGAGCTGGGCGTAACGTTTCAGGAGATCCCGATCGCGCGCACCGTCCACAGTCACTTTGCCGACATTGGGCAGGACGAAGCCGTGCTCGACGTAACGTATGAAAACTGCCAGGCGCGCGTGCGCACGCTCGAGCTCATGGACCTCGCCAACCGCACGGGCGGCCTCGTCGTCGGCACCGGCGACCTGAGTGAGCTGGCCCTCGGCTGGGCCACCTACAACGGCGACCACATGAGCATGTACGGCGTGAACGCCGACGTGCCGAAAACGCTCGTGCGGCACATCGTGCGCTATGCCGCCGACGCGGCGGAAAATGAGACCCTGCGCGCCGTGCTGCTCGACATCCTCGACACGCCGGTCAGCCCAGAACTGCTGCCGGCGAACGAAAACGGCGAGATTGCCCAGCAGACGGAGTCACTCGTGGGGCCCTACGAGCTGCACGATTTTTACCTGTACTACGTACTGCGCTTCGGCTTCGGCCCGGCGAAAATCTACCGGCTGGCGCGTCATGCGCTCGGTGACCGGTACCCGGACGATGTGCTGCTGCACTGGCTGAAAAATTTCTACCGCCGCTTCTTCGCCCAGCAGTTCAAACGCAGCTGCCTGCCCGACGGGCCGAAGATTGGTTCGGTCACGCTCAGTCCCCGCGGCGATTGGCGTATGCCCAGCGACGCCTGTGTTGCCGTATGGCAGGCAGAGCTCGACCAGTTGAGATAAGGAAAAGAACATACATATGCACAAAACCGGGAAAGCAAAGCTTTCCCGGTTTCGTGCTGAGGAGAGATTAGGAAATTGAAAATAAGGAGATCAAAAGAGAGATAGCAAATAAAACAGAATAACAGAAAAAGGTTCTAAAGAATAACAGAAAAAGAAAGAAGGGAGTATTGGATCAGCCGAGGGTCTTGCCGCCGTCGCAGACAAAGTTCGCGCCGTTGACATAGGAAGCCTCATCGGACAGGAGGAAGCAGACGACGTTGGCCATCTCTTCCGCAGTGCTGGGACGGGTCATTGTGCCGTTTTTCAGCTCATTTTTCTCGGTGTGCACGCCCTTGGTGACTTCGTACTGGCTGAGGATGGAGTCGAGCATGTCGGTGTCCACCCAGCCGGGGGCGTAGCAGTTGATGCGCACGCCGTTGCCGCCATTTTCATTGGCCGCGTTCATGGTCATGCCCATGACGGCGAACTTACTGGAACCGTAGCCGATCTCCAGCTGGTAGCCGCGCATGCCGGAGCAGGAACACGTATTGACGATCGCACCGCGATGCTGCGCCTGCATGATCGGCAGGCAATACTTCATGGTCAGGAACGTGCCGAAGACGTTGATGCTGTAAACCTTCTTGAAGTCGGCAAACGTGTAGTCCTCCACGCGCTCACTCGGGCCCGGGATACCGGCCATATTAGCCAGAATGTCCACCGTTCCGAACATTTCGTGGACCTTGGCAATGGCCGATTTGACCTGCTCCTCGTCGCTGACATCGACGGACATGGCATAACAGCGGTCGGCACCGATCGCATCGACTGTTTTCTGCAGGGCACTGAGCCGGCGACCAAAGACAACAACCATTTTTGCGCCGTCTGCTGCCAGGCGTTTGGCCACGGCAGCGCCGATGCCACTGCCACCGCCGGTCACAATGGCAACTCTGCCCTGAAATCGTTCGCTCATAGATAAGCTCCTTTCATAGATCCTCAGATCACGATATATTTTCCGGGCAATGCCCGGTTTTTTATTGGCGGGAGATCACTCGCTGAGCATGGTCTCCAGCTGCGCGGCAAAGCACAGGTGCGCACCGGTCTTGGCGCGGATCTCGTCGGGCGTCACGCCGGGCGCAATCGCCGTAACCGTCAGGCAGCCGGGCTTGCAGTCGATGATGCACAGCTCCGTCACGATCGTATTCACACAGCCGGGCGCCGTAAGCGGCAGCGAGCAGTGTTCCACGATCTTCGCATCCCCATTTTTCGTGCAGTGTTCCATGGCGATGATGACCTTTTTGGCGCCGCTGACGATGTCCATTGCGCCGCCCATGCCGTTGAGCTTCTTTCCGGGGATCTTCCAGTTGGCAAGGTTGCAAGCCTCGTCGACCTGCAGTGCGCCGAGCACGGTCGCATCCAGGTGGCCGCCGCGTGCAATGGCAAACGCCATCGTACTGTCAAAGCAGCAGGCACCGGGGATAAGTGTGATGACTTCGCCGCTGGCGTTGCACAGGTCCTTGTGCACGGTCTTCCAGCTGCCTTTTTCGCCGGCGCAGCTGTCCATCCAGGCGATCACGCTCTCGCGCGTTGAGAAATCCCACGGGAAGCCGCCGGCTTCTCCCGCGCCCACGCAGCCGTTTTCCGCGTGGAACAGCACCGTCATGCCCTCCGGCACATAGGTGCTCGCCAGCGTCGGAATGCCGACACCAAGGTTGACCACATCCCCGTCGTGGAACATGGCGGCGACATTCCTGGCAATGAATTCACGTTTTCCCATCAGAACATCGCTCCTTCCTTGACAACGATATAGTCCACGAAGAATCCGGGCAGCTGCACGTCATCCGGGTCAATCTCGCCGACCTCGACGAGCTGCTCGACCTCGAGGATGACCGTGTCGGCGGCCGTCGCCATCCAGGGATTGAAATTTGCCGCCGTGAGCTTGAAGACGGCATTGCCCATGCGGTCGGCCCGATAGGCCTTGACAAGTGCGACATTGCCGCGCAGCGGCTTTTCAAAGATATACTTCTTGCCGTCAATGATCTTGGTCTCTTTGCCTTGCTCGACCTCGGTGCCGACGCCGGTGGGCGTGTAGAACCCGCCGAGGCCGGAGCCTGCGGCGCGCAGACGCTCAGCCAGCGTGCCCTGCGGCACGAACTCCAGCTCAAGCTTGCCGTCATTGATAGCATTTTCGATCACCTTGTGGCTGCCGATGAAGCTGACGATGATCTTTTTGAGCTGACCGGTCTGATACAGCACCTCCGGCCCCTGAACGTAGTTCAGGCCGCCGTAGTGCATATCCTCGGACACGAGGGTCAGACCGTCGATATCTGGACGCTTTGCCAGCGCATACAGCAGGTGCAACGGTGCGCCCACGTTGCCGAAGCCGCCGAACAAAACGGTGTCATTCTTTTTGATTTGATCGATCGCTGTGTCGATATCTACAACTTTGTTTTTCATAGTTTTCGGGGAGGCCGCACAGGCCCCATACCTTTCTGTGACATTCGCAGAAGTTCGCGTAAGAGAGGCCCGGCCGGCATAGACGACCGGGCCAGAGAGATGAAAAGAGATAGGTAGCTATTATCAGAATCAGAATCAGAACCGGGGCATACCGGCCGGAACCGGTATGCTCCGAAAGGAAAGAATGGAATCGGGAATTACTCTGCCGCTTTGGCCGGCTCCGGCTGCTTCGGGCTCTTCTTCTGCATGAGCGTGAGGATCAGGCTCATGACAAAGCCCAGCACGAGCATACCCAGCAGGCAGGCAAAAATGATCTTATAAGCTGCGACCGGCTCGTTGGCATCGAGGATGGCACCGAAGATCGGATGCAGGGCCACATCAGGCAGGTTGAAGCCGACAAGGCTGGCGATGGAGATGGCCATGCCGTTGACGCTCTGGTCGACACCGATCTCATCGAATACGGAGAACTGCACGCCCTTCATGGCCACGTCAACCAGCGCGAGAGCAAACATGAGGATCATGATGGGCACGAGCGCGCTGTTGGAAGCCGGCATCATCATGAAGGCGATCATCAGAACGATGGCGACAACGAAGCCGATGACCATGAACTTCAGGCGGCCGATCTTGTCGCAGATCGCACCGGCGATGGGAGCGCCGACCAGACGGGTGCCGTAGTTTTTCAGGGTAGCGAGGCCGCCGGAGAAAGCAACGCTGACACCGAGCACGGTGGAGAAGTAAGGCGTCAGGTAGCTGCTGCCACAGTAGAAGCCGTACACGCCAAAGACCATCAGGCTGAACATCCAGACCTTGGGCATCTTGAATACACGGAAGATCTCCTTGGTGCTCGCGCGCTTTTCCTGTTCCGGCTTTTCCTTGTTTTCGGTATCGACGGCGTCGAGCTGCGCATGATACAGGAACGCGACCAGAAGCGTCGAGACGACGGAGGCCGCAATATAGAAGATGTAGACAGCCTTCAGGGCATCGACGGAACCGCTGGTCACGCGGGCAAACACCCACAGAGCACCGAAGTTGAAGAGCATGCTGCCGATGCCGTTGAAGCCCTCAAACAGGCCGTAAAACTTGCCCTGGTCTTCCTTGGAACCGGCCATGGAAACGGCCTTGAACACCGGTGACCAGAAGGCCAGCGTGCTCGACAGGCCCATCAGGAAGAAGCACACGAGCGTCATCGTGTAGCTGCGGATGAACAGCAGCGCCATGACACTGAAGATCGCGTGCGCGACACCGGACATGACCAGCATTTTCTTGGGCGGGAAGCGGTCGGCGATCCAGCCGCTGGGGACCGTGCTGATGATGGCCGCGACAATGTAAACACTCAGCGTGATGCCGATCTGCGTATTGGTAAAGCCAGTCGCCGCAACGATTGCGTCATAGAAGATGTACTTGATATAAGGCAGCAGGTACATCGAGGAGTACAGGAAGGCGCACGCAAGGACGCCCACCATACCTTTCCACTTCTTCATGGGGTAAATCCTCTCTTTCAAATAAAACTTATCATTTCCCGGGAGGCCCCGGAGGGGAAATTTACTTTCTCACACCGTTGCGAATGTCATGGACAGCGTCAAAGTTGCCGTTGACATAGTTCATGGCGTTTTCCATGGAATACTTGCGCACCAGATAGTCCGAGGTATCGGACCAGTAGCCGCTGTGCGGATTGATGATGAGGTTCTTGCGCGGAGGATCCTCGATGAGCACGCACTTGCTCAGATCCGGGTCTTCCGACTCGAGCATATCAATGCCGGCACCGCGAATAATGCCCTCATCCAGAGCCCACTTGAGCGCAGCCTCTTCGACCATCTCGCCGCGGCCCTCGTTGATGAAGATCGGGTGCTTCTTCATCTTTGCAAAGGTCTCTTTGGTGAAGAAATACTTGTTGTCGGCCGTAAGATTCATGTGCACGGAGATAACGTCGCCCTCTGCAAGCGCAGTGTCCAGATCGACGAGTTCCACGCCCTGCTCCTTGGCGATCTCAGGCGGCAGGAACGGATCATAGGCAATGACCTTCATGCCCAGGCCCTTGCCGGCGATGCGGCCGACGTGCTGGCCGATACGACCGAAGCCGATGATGGCCATGGTCTGTCCCTCAACACGCTGCATACCCGGGAACAGGCTGTAATCCCAGACCTTATCCTCCTGGATCGCGCGGTTGTAGTTGATGGTGTTGCGCTGCAGACACATCATGGAAGCGATGGCGTTCTCGGCCGTCTCCTGCGTGCAGTAGTCACGGATGGAAACAACGGCAACACCCTTCTTGGCGGCGTACTCGAGGTTGGCAGCATTGTAGCCAGTGGACTGGAAGGAAATCACCTTGCAGTGATCCATGGCATCAAGGAGTTCTTCCTGGAAGTCGACATAGCTGTTGATAATGATGTCGGCGTCCTTGATGTCCGCGATGAACTTCTGGTTCTTCTCAGAGGTGATCGGCTGTGCCGGATCATACTCGGAAATGATGTGCGTAACACCTTCCGGCAGGAAGCTGTCATCGACAGAATGGTCCTGTCCCATGGTTGCAGGGGTCTCTGCGTAAACTAGTTTCATTTTCATTTCCCTTTCTGTTTGCACGATTTTCTTTACTTTATTTCTTCCGGTTTTGCGTCCGGGTTTGCGAAAAAGATCTCACAACGCTGCTTGTCTGCCTCCGTAGGTTTGCCTGCAAGCGTCATGGCGAAAAACACGACGCCCGATGATAGCAGGCCGGGCCAGAGCGCGTCGATCGTAAAGATGCCGCCCCAGCCGAAGCCATCGCCAACCAGCCAGAGGAGCACCACCGCCAGCGACACGATCATACTGACAGAGGAGGCTTTCGCTGTCGGCTTTTTCCAGAACACTCCGAATACCGTTGGGAAAAACAGCGCCGAGGCCTGGAACGTGAAGGCGAGCAACAGCAGCTCGATGATGTCATACTTCCACCAGGCAAGCAGTGCACCGACAACGCCGACAAGCAGCGAGCTGATGATGCCGAGCACCATGACGCTGCGATCCGGGGCGTCCGGTTTGATGCGCTCTTTATAAATGTCCACACTGATGTTGGCCGAACAGCAGTTGATGCACACGACGCCTGTCGACATGATCGCGGCGAACACGCCAACCAGCACGAGACCGGAAATGCCGACCGGGAAGAACTTTGCCACAAGGGCAGCATAGGCACTGCTGCCTTCAGGGAGCTCCGGCAGCAGGACCTTGGCAGCCATGCCCATGATGGTGGCGCCAATTGCGATGAAGAACACGCCGAGGCCCGCCCAGAGGGCGCCGTCGCGGGCGACCCGTTCGTTTTTGGCAGCAAAGCATCGGGTGTAGCTGTCCATGCTGGTGAAAAACGAGAACACAGAACTCACACCGAGCGCAAGGATTGTCGGCCAGCCGCGGCGGCCGATGTCAAACCACTCGGGGGGAAGCGTCTGCAGCTGACTGAATCCGCCCATTGCCTTGGCAGACAGCGGAATTCCCAGGACAACTGTACCCAGAACAATGAGAATGAACTGGATCCAGGTCGTATATTTAATTGCCATCAGACCTCCGATGGCGGAATATGCAATGGTAATAACGGTACTGATGATAAAGCAGGTCGATGCGCTCCAGCCCGTGATCGTCGTCAGCATACTGCCCATGGCAACGAGCTGGCTGGCCAGGAAGCCGACGTTCGCAAGAAAGCAGCAAATAATCACGATATCGCTCGAGACGCGGTCATACCGGCTCATGATCAGGCCGGGGTAAGTAATGTTTTTGAGCTTGTCGCCCAGTGTTTTTGTCACCTTGGAGAATGTGAGGCCGAAGACCGCACATCCAACCGCCAGGATCGTTACGTACCAACCGCCGGTAACGCCAAGATTATAAGCATCCGTGGATGTGCCCACGATGGAAGAACCGCCGATCCAGGACGACAACCACATAGCTGCCAGAGAGAACGTACCCATGGACTTGCCGGCGACAAAAAAGTCCTCACTGGTCTTGTTGCGGCGATAAGCGATGATACCCATGACCGCCATGACCGCAAAGTAGACGACAATGATAATTGCGTCAACAACTCTGACATTTCCCATAATTCTATTTTCCTCTCTCCTACCGCCTCGCACTTCGGTACCGGCGGG
>ERZ1106964.505-NODE-505-length-40343-cov-74.347994_pt1 | contig 40343 bp, 39 predicted proteins | sample MGYA00403682_ERZ1106964 | MGnify/ENA primary metagenome ERZ1106964 (study PRJEB35170, sample SAMEA104062451) | human gut metagenome | biome: human gut; feature: human-associated habitat; material: faeces | place: Denmark | collected 2013-04-10 ...
CCGGGAAAAGGCATAAATCAGCACAATAGGACAAAATCACCCGAACGATGATGTTGTACCGTTCTTTCTGTAAAAACGATACAATACTATTGAGGTGATGCTATAACCACCTGTCACCCCCCTGCCGCAAAGGCGCTGAAGGGCAAAAAGGTGAATACCATAGCCAGCGTCAAAAGGGCACTGACAAGGCGTGTTCGTTTTGAAAATCGTTATTTCATGGAGTGCTCCTTTCTGTTTGCAAAGTGTTCCCCGCAGATTTTGCGGGGCGAAACGATGTTTTTGACCCTGCGGGGGTCAGCCGGTCTGCGCGGTAGAGGGCAGAATGGTCATTCTGCCGTCCACGGCGGCGTCCACCATCTCGTGCTCCCGGAAATACTCCATCAGGACATCCTGACAGGAGGTTGCCACGCTGCGGGGCTTCTGGAGCTTGCAGATGGTATCGTAGGAGATGTTGAAAAAGCTCTCGATGTTTTTGAAGTGGTAGTTCTGCAGCCCCACGGTGAACAAGGCATCGTCGCCGATCTCCTTGCCCACCTCCTTGCCGCAGTAGGTAAAGTAATCAAAGTCGCCCTTGGCGCGGTCGTAGCGCAGCCGCAGGGTGGAGGGCAGCTGGTAGAACTCGGTGTGGCCGGTGTAGGCTTCCTCCCGCAGCATGTAGTGGAGCATCTGGCGCAGCTGCCGGCCTGTCACCTTGAACATAAACACGCCGTCATCGTAGGGGAAGCCCTCGATAAGGTCGCCGTAGGTAACGATGGGGCCAAGCTTTTCGGCCCGGATGCTGCCGGAGCCGATCAGCATCACATCCACCCCAAGGCTGCGGGTAAAGATATCGGCAAACAGGTTGCCAAGCTCGGTCTCCTGCGTGCGCTGGGGGTGGGTGAGCTCCCGGCGGAAGCGCGCCACGATGTGGCTGTACTTTTCGTCCACCTGACTGATAAAGCGGTGCAGCACCTGCTCCATGGCGGGGTTGCGGGGGCAGGTCTCGGCGCAGATGGGCACGGTGCGCCATGTGTAGGAATCGATGCAGTTGTTGTCCGTGTCCACAATGATGTCAAAGCGGCCGATCTGGTCGGTGCCGGTGCCCGCCTGCGCAATGACCACGCCGTTTTCCTCCACCGCGTGCTCTGGCAGGGTGTGGCTGTGCCCGCCGATGATCAGATCCACTCCCCACGCCGGGTCCAGCTGGCGGGCCAGATGGCGGTCCTCCTCAAAGCCGATGTGGGTCAGCAGCACGGTAAAATCAATATCGATGCTGTTGTGGGCGTTGCAGATCTTGCCCACCTCGGCGGCAGCGGCGGCGGTGTCCACAAAGGACCCCACCAGCGATTCGGACTTGGTCTGGTTGATGACGTCTTGCGTGATGATGCCGATGAAGAGGATGTTCATGCCGTCCACCCGCAGGATCTTGTAGGGGGTAAACAGCCGGGTGGAGGTGTTTTTGATGTAGAGGTTGGCGTTGATGATGGGAAAGCGCGCGCATTTTTCGATGAACAGCAGATGCGCGATGCCGTAATCCACCTCGTGGTTGCCGATGGTAACGATGTCCGGGGCAAGGGCGTTCATGATCTCGATAGTGGAAAGCCCCTTGTATTCGGAATCAATGACCGAGCCCCGGAACATATCACCTGCAATGGCGTAGATGGTGTTGGGCTCCTCTGCCCTCACCTTTTCGATGTAGCCGGACAGCATGGACACGCCGCCCACCAGTTTTTCGTCCACCTGCTCTGCCAGAAAGTCTCCGTGCAGATCATTGGAGTGGAGGATGGTGATCTTTTTGGTGTGTTTCATGGTGCATTCCTCCCGGTGTGGGTCGGCAGCGGTCAGCCCATGGCCTCCTGCCGCGCAAAGTAGACCGTATTGACAAGGCTCATGTAGCTCTCTTCGCCGTCCAGATAGAACTTCAGGGCAAGGGTGTCCTCGTCCTCCAGGGTGACGGCGTAGCGGGAGCCGTCCTCTCCGGTAAAGGTAGCGTACCACTCCTGATTAGACTGGAAGGGTACCTCCGGGGTGCCCTCCTGATAGAACAGGTCGACTTCTTCCACGTTCAGCTCCGGGTAGGGGGTGATGTAGCTGGCGGTAAAGGGCAGCTGGCTGCCTTCGGTGTCGGCGTCGGTGGGCAAAAAGCACATCCGGTCGGCGTCTGCGGGGTCAGTGTCAAAATAGCCCTCGTCGGTGTCGCGGCCGGTCTCCAGCCAGTTACCCTCCAGCGACCACGGGCTGGTGTCGGTCTCCCAGTCGTCCCCTTCCGGGTAGATGGTAAAATCGCACACGCCCTCGGCTTCCACCACATGGCCGTTCTCGCCGGAAAGGAAGGGGCTGAATACCAGCTCTTCGCCGGTGCTGGGGTACAGCTCCACCTCGGTGTTGGGGGCGATATCGCTGATGTTGCACAGCAGCAGGATGGGCTGGCCGTCCTCGCTGTAATAAAGCTGCTTGCCGCGCTGGAGCGGGTTTTCGGCATCGTCTGTCAGGCTCGTCTCGTAGACGAACAGGGTGGCATCCGGGTCCTGCGGGAAGATGCAGTACAAATCGCACCCGCCATCCGGTGCCACGACCCAGTGATCCTGCGGGATGTCGTAGACGAAGCCCCACAGCTGGCGCAGGTCGGTCTGGCTGTCCAGCACCTGCTGCACATCGGTGGTGATCTCGTAGGAGCCGCCCAGATACAGCACACAGGCGCGGTATTCGTCCTCCCCTGCCAGAAGGCGCATGTAGGTCACGTCCTCCGGCTCGGTGTACTCCTGTTTGGCGGAGGACGATGCGATCATGTTGTCTCCGTCCAGCATTTTTTCGGGCTTGGAGCTGGACGCGCTGCTGCCTTTGCCGCAGCCCGCCAGACCGATAGTCAGCGCCAGCAGGGCTGCCAGAAGCTTCAGGTTTTTCATAAGTTCTCCTTTCTCATGCCCTGCCGGGGCGCACCTCAGGGGGCAGTGCCGGGCGTTGGGTGGTTGGGGAAAATCGTCTACGCCCTCCACCGGCTCCGGGCTGCTGGCCCCGACGGAAAGCTGGGGTGTCCAGTCCAGCGTGCGGCCGGTGGTGCAGTAGACCACCGCCGTGATGTCGGGGACGTCCGGGGTGCCGTTGCACAGCAGCAGCACAGGCTGGCCGTCCCGCCCGCAGTAGAGCTCCCGGCCCGTCTGGTGCGGGTACTGGGGGTCCTGCTTTTCGTAGAGGAACAGGGTGTCCCGGCTGCTGACGGCAAAGATGCAGTACAACTCCCGCCCGCCGCCCGGCGCAGTGACCCGGTGATCTGCCGGGATGTCCGTAACAAACTGCCACGGCTGTTCCTGCAGGCTGTCCAGCGCAGCGTCCACATCGGCGGTGCGCTCCGGGACACTGCCCAGATAGAGCACCACGGCAAGGTCTCCGTTTTCCCCGGCCAGCTGCCGCAGCGCGGCAAGCTGCTCCGGCTCAGCGGAATCGGCACCGGAAGCCGCTGTGCTGCTGCCCTGCCCGGCGCTGCCGGGGGCGGGGCGGACGGGGTCGCCGTCCACCGCACCACACCCTGCCAGACTGAAAGCCAGTGCAAGCAGTGCTGCAAAAGTTTTCATGGCTTTCATGTCAGCCCCTTTGTTTTATGCCCACGGGTCGGCCGATGTCGGGATGCGGATACCGGTCATCAGGTACTGCTCCCACAGAAACCACTGCCCGTTGCCCTTGCGGCGCAGCTTGATGGGGCGGGGGTCGTCGGCACCGCCGCAGGGGATGAACAGTTTGCAGTAGCCCTCCTCGGTGTTGGAGGTGTGGTCACTGCCCACCAGAAGCGTGAAGGGCTGGCGGGGGGTATAGCCGTTTTCCGGCGATGCACCCACAAAGTAGGAGAAGGGGATGTAGCTTTTGCCGTCCCGGAAGCGGTCGTTTAAAAAGGAGATATCCTGCCCGTTCAGCGGACGGGGACCCCGCAGCCAGTTGAGCATTTCCTTTCCGATGTTCTTGTCGGCACCGTAGGCGCACAGCGCGCAGACGGTGAGGGCTGCGGTCTTGAAGGGGGTGTCCAGACTGGCCTCCGGCAGTGCCTGCATCTGGGCAAGGCTTTCCGGCAGAGCCTGAAAGGTAAAGGTGACGGTCTGGTTGCCGCCGGTGGCAGCCGTGGCCTGCTTCATCTTATCAAAAAGTCCCATGAAAATACTCCTTTCTGTTTCAGCCGTAAAGGGTTCAGCTCCGGTTCGGGTCATGGCGGGGCACGGTCCGCCTGCGGACGATCTTCTGGTTCAGATTCAGACTGAGGTTTGCAAAATAGCCGTTTTCAAAATACCATGCAATGTCCTTTGTGTCCATACCAACGCTGTTGCACAGCCACCGCAGGGGTACTTCTGCCCCGGAGTAGCTTTCCACCCTGCGGGCGATGGTCCTTGCATGGTAGCGGCGGGCCTCCCCGCGGGCAAACAGCGCCAGGGGCACAGCGCCCACCACGATCCAGAACACATAGCCTCCGATGTGGGAATAGTCCTTATCCTGCAAACTCAGGCAAAGGGTATACAACCCGCCAAAAGAGCAGAACACGCAGAAGGCAAGCCCTGCGTTCCGCAGCCATTTGAGGAAACGGGGGATCTCGCCCCGGGCTTTTTCCGAGAGATAAGGGTTCATAAACATGCTCCTTTCAGAACGAGCCGCCTCCACCGCCGTGGGTGGTGCCGCTGGAAGAGGTGTGGGTGGAGCTGCCGCCGGAGCTGTCGGAGTCCTTTGCCTCCACATGCTCCGTGCGCTGCACATCCCGGTACAGGAACAGCTCCCGGCTGTTGGTCAGATTCATGCTGCCCTCCCGCACATAGCTGGCGGCGTTCTCCTGGAACGCCACGCTGCGCAGCTGGCTTTTCATTACGCTGACGACGACCCATGCCAGCACAAGGCCGATGCCCAGCGCAAGGAACAGGTACATGAGAGACAGCGGCTCCCGGGGCAGGTTATTCACGTCATAGGGGTGGCCCGCCCGGGCAGCGCCGATGTAGGTATCCGACCACTGGACAAAGGTGCGGAATGCACCGGCGTAATCTCCATCGGCCATGAAGGGGGTCATCTGCTGGCCAAGGTACTGGATGCCGGCATCCGTAAAGGCGGTGATACCGTAGCCGCAGGTGGAGATGTGCCATTTGCGGTCGCCCACGCTCACCAGCAGCAGCACGCCGTCCATATCGGGGCCGTAGCCGAACTGGCAAGAGTCATACAGGTCATCAGCATAGGCCTCCATGCTGTCGTAGTCCACGCTTTCCAGCGACTCGATGGTGGCAATGGTCACATCGAAGCTCTGGCGCAGGCTCAGCTCTTCCAGTGCGTCCTCCAGCTCGTTGTCCTCGTCCTCGGTCAGCACCTCAGCGTCGTCGAACATGCGGTAGTACAGGTCGGCAAAGCCGCCCTCTACCGCAAAGGCCGGGGCTGCCAGCGTCACCGCAAGGACCAGTGCTGCCAGCGCCGCAAAGAGGGAGTGCAGTCGGTTGGAAGTCTTTTTCATCGTTCGTCCCTCCTTTACAGGATCCGTGCCAGCCACAGCAGCCACATCACGCCGTAGGATGCGGCGGAAAGGGCAGCCGTAAGGCCCAGCATCCACTTGCGGGCAGCGCCCTTGTCCACGGGCAAGTCACCCACGAATCTGCCGGTCTGACCGTTCATGGCAAACAGGTAGTTTTCGCCCCGCCAGCTGGTGCTCAGCAGCCAGACCGGGAACAGGGCGTACTTTGCCTTGCCGCCGTGCAGCTGGATGCTGCTGCTTTCCACCTTGACCGAATCGTAGCCGGTAACGGTCTGCTGGAACGTCTCCTCGGTGGAGCGGCGGATGCGCTTGTTGGCCCGCTCGATGCTCTCCTCGGCGTTCACGTCGTATTTGTCCGCCACATAGCCTGCCAGATAGGCGGTCTGGAAGGGGATGGCGTCCTGCATGGCAAAGGGCTCGATGGACTCCATCAGGTCGTCCTCGATCTTGGAGGAGCCGTCCACCGGCACTGCATCAAATCCCAGCGTACCGTCCCGCCGGACGGAGTAGTAGTTGGTCTCGGTATAGTCGTATTTGCTGTCCGACCAGCAGCGGGTCCGGGTGGTGGTGAACCGCAGCTGAGCGTCGGCGTCGCTGTCAAAGAGCCAGAAGGGTACATACACGCCCTTGATCTCGTCGATGTGGTTCTGGCTGCGGAACACCCGGGGCAACAGGGTCTTGCCCTTGAGATGTTCCTGCAGCTTTGCCTTGGCGGCCTTTTTGTCCAGCTTGAAGGGGATGATGAGGTCGGGCCGCAGCGTCCCGGCAAACTGTCCGGTGAGGACGATGGGGTTGCCGCAGAACGGGCAGGCGGACGCGGCCATGGTGTCGTCGCCCACGATCTCGCCGCCGCAGCTCTTGCAGCTGTAAGTATGCAGACCGGCGGTCTCTCCTTCTGCCCAGCTGCCGCCGGGGGGCGCCCACTCCATCTCGCTGGGCTTTTCGTCCTTCAGTTCCTCATCATAGCCCTTGAGGGTATCCACATCGAACTCGGTGTCGCAGTAGGGGCATTTCATTTTCTGGGTGGCGCTGTCAAACTGGATGGCGCCATCGCAGCAGGGGCACTTGTATTCCAGCATTCCTGCCATAGCGTTTCCTCCTGTTGTTTCAAAGGGAGCCGGGGGCTCTTCCCCGGCCCCGCTGTTTTTGCGTTGGTCTTCCCGCCGAAGCGGTCGGCTCAGAAGTCCGTGGTGATGCGGAACACCACCGGCTCGTCCGGCTCGGTGGCTTTGCCGTAGTGACCCACTGCCAGGAAAGCGTTTTCCTCCAGCGGCAGGAAGACATCAAAGGTGCAGAACTCTCCGCACAGCTGGCACAGGGTCTCGCGCTCGCCCACAGGAAGGGACTTTTCTAAAAAAGTGCCGTCCGGCGCGTACAGCTCCCACATATAGCCCGTGTCCAGCAGATAGCCGTTGGGGCGCTTCATCATCACGGCGTCAAAGCTGCCCGCCGGCTGCGAGCTGCGGGCCAGCTCATTGCCGTCCAGATCAAAGGCAGCAAAGTAATCATCGCCGCTGGATTCCAGCTCGCCCACCGTCAGCAGCTCGTCCCCGCTGAGGTTCAGGGAGGGCATGCTGCAGAAGGGGCCGATCTCGTTATTCCCTTCCAGTATCAGTTCGGCGTACTCGCCGTCCTGCACCAGCACCGGCGCGGAGTTGGTCCAGTAGATCACGGTCAGATCCCGGTCCTTGGAGGAATAGCAGCTGCCCCAGTAGTCCAGTGCGTCGCCGGGCTCCTCCGGGTCGCTGCTGTTCAGATCGTAGCAGTAGACATCAAAGGTGTCCATGGCATAGAGGATGCCATTGCGGTCGATGCTGAGGGCGTTTCTGCCGTCAATGTCGTACTCTGCCACCGGGGCCATCCGGTCGTCCTTGATGGCATACTCGAAGATCTTGGCAGACTGCTCTTCATCGTCCTCGTTGTAGAAGCTGAAGAAGTAATTGCCCCGGTAGCTGTCCGCGTGGATGCAGTGATGCGCTCCGTCCAGTTCCCGGCGGACGTCAAAGGGGATGTATTCTGCCTTAAAGGTATAGTCGCCGATCTTCAGTTCCCCGGTCTGGAACTGGGTCACAGGGGCCCCTGCAGGGGCGGCTTTGTCCTCTGCAGTTTCCGGCTGTGCCGAAGCGGACGGGGCACTGCTGCCGGAAGCCGGTGCACTGGAAACGCTGGATGCGCTGGCGGCACCGGAGCCGCCGCAGGCGGTCAGCCCGAGGGCGGCGGTGGCAAGGCCCATGGCCTTGAGGAAATCTCTGCGCTGGATTTTTCTCATATCCGTTCCTCCTTTTGGGGTCACTGCACTTTTGCAAAGGCTTCGTCAGCACGGCGGCTGTACACTGCCATGCCGCCGGTCTGGGCGTCGTTTGCCAGATTGATGTTCTCCACAAAGCGGGCCTTTTCCTGCTCAGAGAGCTGCCCGCCCTTCATGGCGGCAGATGCCACGGCACCCATGGCACCGATCATGCCCATCTGGCCCTTCAGCTCCCGTTCCTCGGCCTTGGACATCCGGCGGCCGAACATGCTGGTCTCATTATCGTGGACTCCGAAGATGTGGTCCAGATGCTGCCGTGCGATGTGGGCATAGCCGATCTCCCGCCGGTCCCGCTTGCTGAAACAGATCACCAGTTCCTGCTTGATGTAGGGGTGGGGCTGCAGACCCCGTCTGGTCTCTGCCTCGGTAATGCCGCGGGGCTGCACCAGACGGATCTTCAGTCCGCCGCCGTTGAGGGTGGGTTTCTGGCCCGGCTCCTTAGAGGGGGTCTCGTCCAGATACTCCTCGTAGCTGGCGATCTGGTCGTAGCGGATCAGCTCCGGCATCTTGCCCCGGCCGCCGGTGCGGTCGTCGATGTACAGCATTCCAAGCTCATCGCAGAACACCAGCCCCATTTGCGTCGGGGTGGAGGGGTATGCGTTGACCCGGAACCCGGTCTTGTCGAACACCTCGTCGAATACCCGCTTCTTCCGGGCCATGTACTCCATGTGCTCCTTGGCTTCGTCCAGCGTCAGCTCGCTGAGCCGGATATATTTGGAGCACTTGTTGCCACAGTCGTCGCAGAGGAACTGTCCGTCCCGGAGCTTGGAGCGGTGCAGAGTGCCGCACTCCTTGCCGCAGACCGCACAGTTCTGTTTTGCGAATAAATTGGAGAAGAATCCCATCATGGTATGCTCCTTTCCATGTTTGCTGTTTATCAGGTCCGGTCGCTGTCGTCAAAGGGGTCGCCGCACTCCGGGCAGAACTTGGGCGGGTGGGCGGGGTCTTCCGGCTCCCAGCCGCACTTGTCGCACTTATACTTGGGCGTACCGGCGGGCTTTGGTTTGCCGCACTCGGAGCAGAAGCGACCCTTGTTCACTGCGCCGCAGCTGCAAGTCCAGCCTTCTGCTGCCGCCGGGCGGGGCTTGCCGCACTCCGGGCAGAATTTGCCGGTGACGGTGGCACCGCAGCTGCAGGTCCAGCTGTCCGCAGCGGGCTTCGGCTCCGGCTTTTTGCTGCCGCATTCCGGGCAGAATTTGCCGGTAACGGTAGCGCCGCAGCTGCACTGCCAGCTGTCCGCCGGGGCGGGTGCGGGACGGCTGACCTGCTGGGGTGCGTCCACGCTGTCCGGACGGGCCTGCTGGCCCATAGCGAACAGGTTCTGGGCGCTCATGCCGCCCATGCCGCCTGCACCGGCTGCCATGCCCATGCCCATAAAGCCGGTCATGGCACCGGCGGTGTTGCCGGCGGCGGTCTTCATGGCGTCGATCTGACCACCCACCAGACGGGCGGCAGCGGTGGTGGGATCGGTGGTCATGGCGTTCTCTTCCCACTCGGTGATCTTCTTCTGCTGCTCCTCCGGGATGGACAGGGAGTTGATGTTGAAGGAGAACACTTCAATGCCGCGCTTTTTGCGCCAGACATTGGACAGCTGCTCGTTGAGCGCCTCGGAGATCTCCAGCGTGTGGGCGGGGATCTCGTAATACTGCACCTTGTTGGCCGAAAGGGTGGCAAGGGCAGGCTGCAGGGCGTTCATCAGCTCGCTCTTCAGCCGGGGTGCGATCTCGGATGCGTCATACTGGGTGGAGACATTGCTGCACACGTTGGTGTAGAACAGCAGCGGGTCGCAGATGCGGCAGGTGAAGCTGCCGTTGCACCGCAGGTTCACCGAGAGCTTGTAGCCCCGCTCCTCGCTGACCACCACCCGGAAGGGGATGGGAGTGGCAGTGCCGTACAGGATCTCGCCCAGCTCCTTGGTGTTGATGTAGTACACCCGCTGATCCTTGCCGGTGTCGCCGCCGTAAGTAAAGCGCTTGGCCACGGTCTGGAATGTTTCCGCCAGACTGTCGCCGAAGTTGCCGGTAAAAACGCTTGGCTCGGTAGAAGCATCGAAGGTGAACTCGCCCGGCTCAGCGCACACCTCCACCACGCGGCCCTGCTCCACGATGAGCATGCACTGTCCGTCTGCCACGGCGATGCCGCTGCCGTTGGTGATGATGTTGTCCTCGCCGTTGTTGGAGCTGCGGCGGGAGGTGCGCTTCTGGCCCTTGACCATCAGCACATCCTTGTCCAGAGAATCGCAGTAGAAAAATTCCTTCCACTGGTCTGCAAGGGTTCCGCCCAGTGCGCCCATACCTGCTTTGATAAGACCCATAGTAATTTCCTCCTGTTATTTGTTTGTTGTAAGCGACAACGCTTTGTCATCGCATTGCGTTCGGTTTCGGTCACGGTACAAGGGTTAGATCTGGGGAGTCGTTTTTCCAGTAAATGGGACGCGTGTCCCGGTCAAACATCGCTTCTCCGGCGCGGTATTTCAGGCTGCAGCCGCTGGGGCTGCCGTCATCGTTCAGCAGAATGGCCCAGAACTCGCAGGGCTTGCCGTTCTGATCGGTCAATGTAAAATGCAGCTCGGTGCCGTCCTCGGTGCGGCCCTGCGTTCCCTCTGCGGTGCCGGTCAGAATGCCGTTCCACCCGTCCCATTCCACGCTCATACAGCAGCTGCCGTCCGGCAGGAAGGTCATCCAGCGGATACCCTTTGCGGACTCGTCTCCGGCGCGGTATGTTCCCCACAGCCTGCGGGGAATGGCGGTGTAGCCGATGTCGTCCCATGCCTCGGTGCGTTGAAAAACGTACCAGACCTCACTGCCCTTTTTGAGGCCGGTGGACTGCATCCGCAGCGAACCGTCCTCCATCATGGAGATGGTCCAGCGGCTTCTGCCGTCCTCGCTGAGGCTTGTCAGGTTCCAGCCCTGACTTTTTTCCCCGTCCCAGCCGGTCACAGTGCCGGCATTCAGCTCTCCGGTGCGGGTCTCGGCAGCGGACTGGATCTGCGGGCTGACGTATGTTTCCCGGATGAAGGAGACGGTCACCGTGCCGGTGATCTCGGCCTTTTCCAGCCGCAGGGTGCAGCTTTCGTTGCGGTCGGCGGGGGCATAGCTTTCACCCTGCGTCACCGCCGTGACTGCCATCCACTCAGCCAGCACCTGCCACTCCCAGTCCGGTGGCAGCGGCTGTGCATCCAGTGGGATGACCGGGACATCGCTCACATACTCTTCCCCGGACGCGCTGAACCTGCGGACCACGAAGGAAATGTTCCCCGATTCGTCCAGCGAAAAGGGCAGCTCGTCCAGCGAAGTCCACCATGCGGTGTTTCCCTCTTTCAGACTGCCGGGGGGCAGAAGCCCCCGCTCACAAGCGGCTTGACGGTCCAGCTCATCCCGGCGCTTCACGTCGCGGTAAAGCGCCTCTTCCAGCGCAGCGGGGTCTGCCCCCATGCGCTGCAGCATCTGGGTGACGGTCAGCTGGTTTCCACTTTCAAAGTCGAAGCACCAGCCCTGATGGAAGGGGGCATCCGTACCGCCGTAGCAGCTGCTGACCACAAGGCTGACGCAGTCGCCGTACCAGCTGGCATTCCAGTTCATTTCAATGCTGAAATCCCACACGGCCGGGTCGGCTGCCTCCGGGCTGTCCGCATAGTCCAGCACATCGTTTTCGTAGTAGCGGGTAATCTCGGCGTTGATGCGGGCAGCATCGGCGCTGTCGCTTTCCAGCCGGGGCAGGTGGATGTTCAGCCGGACAGTGCCGCCGTTCTCTGCCTGCACCACCTTTTCAAGGGTGTACTGCTCGTTTATCAGCCGTAGCTGTGGGTCAGCACCAGCGGGACCGTTTCGTTCGTCAAGGGGTTCTGCCCGCTCAGGGGGGTAAGGATCAGGCAATCAATGCGATAATCAAGCTTCAATGCAGCGCTGAACGCAACCCATTCCGGGCCGTTTTCGGTGTCGCGGACAAGAGAGAAGCCCAGCGCGGTGCCGTCCGGGGTAGCGCCCAGATAGGTGACAGCACCCTGATAGAAATAGCGGTTGTTGTGGGTAGCCAGCTGGCAGCCGCCTGAATTCAGGTCCAGCCAGCACCAGTTCTCCCCTTCCCCAAGGCTGAAGCTGCCGGTGGAATCTACCTGCTGCGGGCTGTTCCACTCAGCGGTCAGGGGGGCAAGCTCTGTTTCCGTACCGTCTGCACACAGCAGACTGACCTCGGCGTCCCGCAGCGCCAGCGCAGTGCCGTTGTTGGCAATATAGATGGGGTCGGCACAGAGCAGGCTCTGCCCATACAGCAGGCAGCGCAGTACATCCACGTACTCCACAAAACCGTCCTCGGTAAGCAGGTAGACCACGGGATGGAAGGACGCGCCCAGCTCGCCGATGCACACATCTACATAATTATTATAGGCGTTGCGGATGGGCAGGGTGACATCGCCGTCCAGACGGATATCATAATCCTCTGCCCATGCGATGATCTCGGGGGTGTGTTTGATGGTAACGGTGCGGATGTCGCCGTCCAGCAGCACCGAAACGCTTCCGTAGGTATCGGTAAGCACCGGCGTTTTGGCAGGGGCGGCGGGGGGCAGCGGAAGCTCCACCTCCAGCGGCCGCCAGCCGCTGCCGGCGGTAGTGTGGTATCCGGCAACAAGGGTGACGGTATTTTCGTTTTTCAGCAGCACGGTCAGGTTTTCCAGCCCGTTGTCCCGCAGGGTATCGGCGCGCATCCCGGAAAGCATGCCGCTTTCCCGCAGGGAATCGTAATATTCCTGCTGCACCATGTTGCGGTCAAAGGTCTGTATGGCGGCGCGGTACACTGCAAGTTGCGTCTCGTCCGGGTCCAGTCCCATGCGCATGAGCAGCTCGGTGACCGAAAGCTTGTGCCCGGCGGCAAAATCGAAGCACCAGCCCTGAGAATAGATGGGGTCTGTACCGCCGTAGTAGCTGCTCACCACAAGGCTTACGCAGTCGCCGTACCAATAGGCGTCCCAGTCGATGTAGGTCTGCGGGCACCATTCGTCCTGCGACACCTCAGCCTGCGGGTAGCTTTCATAATCCCGATATTCCGCCGCATACATGGCGGCAAGCTCATTATTGATATATTCAGCATCCGGGCTGTCGCACACAAGCTGCGGCACATGGATGGTCAGCTTCTGGGTGATGCCGTACTCGTCCCGGACGGTTTTTTCCAGCGTGAATTGCTCCGTGATACGTTCCTTTTGAACGGCAATCGCCGGGGCATTCTGGCTGCTGCCGATGCTCTGGCTGGCGGCAGCGGAGCCGGAGCTGCTTTTTGTGCCGCCGCACCCGGCCAGCACCAGCGCGGCAGCCAGCACCAGCGCGGTAAGGCGTTTGTGTTTCATGGTCGTTCTCCTGTATTCTCAGTCGTAGCTGCGGGTCATTTGCAGCTGGGTCTCCCCCTCGGCAAAGGGGTTCTGCCCGTCGATCATGGTCATGGTCAGGTTGTCGTACAGGTCCATCTTGAACGCCGCCACAAAGTCGAGCCCCGTGTCGGTAAAGATGGCCAGCACCATGCCCTCCGGCACCACGCCCAGATACGCGGCGTCGCCCTGATCGATGCGGCGGTTGTTCTGCACGCCCAGCTGAACACTGCCGTCGCTGCTAAGCTCCAGCCAGTTTCCGTTGGTGCAGTTGAAGGAGCCGGTGATGGAATAAGGGATATCCTGCACGCTCCACTCTGACGACAGGTCAGCCAGCTCCAACACAGAGCCATCCTTCCGGCGCAGATTCACCTTGCTATTGCCGCTGCGCTCCAGCGACACGCCGTTGTTGGCAATGTAGATGGGGTCCTGACAGATCATGGCGTTTCCGAACAGAAGGCAGCGCAGCACATCTACATACTCCACCACGCCGTCTTTGGTCAGCAGATAGACCACCGGGTGGAAGACCGAGTCGGTCTGCTGACCGATGCACACGTCCACATATTCATTGTAAGAACCAAGGATCGGGTAGGTGCGCGCCTGCTCCAGCCGGAGGTTGAGCTCGGTGCCCCAGGTGGCGGTCTTGGGTGCAGGGCTCACGGTGATGGTGGCCTGCGTTCCCTTCAGCTGCACCTGCACCCCGTCGTAGGTATCGGTCAGCACCGGCTGCGCCTGCGGCTGGGCAGCGGTCTGCAGCGGGATCTCCATATCCAGCTGCTGCCATCTCTCTTCGGACGCGGAGCTGTATCTGCCCCGGAGCACCAGCTGATTTTGCTCCGGCAAAAGCAGGCAAAGGTTTTCCAGCTCATTGTATTCCAGCGTGTCCATCCGCATTTGCGACAGTTCTCCGTCGAGACGCCAACTCTCGTAATATGCACCCTGCGCCATCTCCCGGTCAAAGGTCTGCATGGCCTGCCGCTGCATCTGCTGCTGCACGGTGTCCGGGTCCAGACCCATCCGCTGCAGCATCTCGGCTGTGGTGATCTGCTGGCCGGTGGCAAAATCGAAGCACCAGCCGCTGTAAAACCACGGGGCGGTGCCGCCATAGCGGTCGTGCATCACCAGACTGACGCAGTCGCCGTACCAGTAGGCATCCCAGTTCACACCGATCTGCGGGTACTCATTGCCCGGCTGTCCGGCCTCCTCGTAGGCCTCATATTCCCGGAAATGTGCCGCATAGATGTCGTTCAGTTCATCGTTGATGGAGGCGGCATCCGGGCTGTCGCATTCCAGCTGCGGCACATGGACGGACACATGGACGGAAATGTACTGCCCCGTGTCCGCCTCCCACACGCCCGAAACGTTCTTTTCCAGCGTGTACTGGTCGGTGATGCGCTCCTTCTGGGCCGTCTGCACCGCTGCGGCTGCGGCGCTTTGGGAAGCTGCGCCGGAGCCTGCGGGGGCTGCGGGGGCAGCTGCGCCGCCGCAGCCGGTCAGCCAGAGAGCCGCCGCCAGAACCACAGCAGCAAAACATTTGTGTTTCATGGGGGTGCTCCTTTCTATAAAGCCCCGGACACAGGGGGAGTGTGCCCGGGGCAAACAGGGGGATGTCTTGTTATCTTATGCCGTTTTGTTCCAGAACACAACAGCGGTCATGTAGGTCTTGCCCTGAACCACCGGGCAGTAGATGCTGATGAACTCTGCCTTGGCGCTATTAGAATTGTTCAGCAGTTTATCTACAAAAACCCGAACGGCAGTATCCTCGCAAGAATACTCATCTTCCAGAGCCACCACCTTCTCGGTAGACGGTTCGGAGATGCCGGCAGCTCCTGCCAAACTGTCCTCGCCGCCATACTTTTTCAGTTTCTCCGCAAGCCCACCGCTTTCCCTTAAAACAATCCCAAAGTCACTGGATGTCAGCTTATGCGGTGTCTCGTTGACCTCTTCAAAAACACGTCCGTAGCACCTTATGGCATCCACCGCATCCTGATTGAGGGTCAGCTGCTCATGGTCAACCTGACCTGCAACAAACTTTTCCTTCCAGACCTTGTTGATAGCTGCCAGCAGCTCAACTTCCTTGCCGGTGGGTGCTGCGGGTGCGGAGGACCCGCCGCCGCAGCCTGCCAGCGAGAGCGCCACAACGGCTGCGCCGGTAAGGGTGAGGAATTCGCGTCGATTCATCTTTTTCATGGGGTGCTCCTTTCTTCTTATAAAGCCCCCGGACACAGGGGGAGTGTGCCCGGGGCAAAAGGGGGAAGTCTGGTTATCTTATGGATTGTTGTTCAGGAATATAGCAGCGGTCATGTAGGTCTTGCCCTGAACCACCGGGAGATAAATGCTGATGAACTCTGCCTTGGAGCTATTAGAAAGGCTGGTCAGCAGTTTCTCTACAAAAGCCTGAACGGCAGTATCCTCGCAAGAATACGCATCCTCCAGAGCTATCGTCTTAGCGGCAAACAGTCGGGAGACGCCGGCCATACCTGCGAAACAGTTATTGCCATACTTTTTCATTTTCTTCTTAAACTTATCGGATCCCTCCGAAATCATAGTTACGTCATCTTTTGTCGGTATATGCGGTGTCTCGTTGGCCTCTTCAAAAACATGCCCGTAAGCACTTATGACGTCCACCGCATCCTGATTGAGGGTCAGCTGCTCATGGAGAACCTCCTTTGCATCAAACTTTTTCTTCCAGACCTTGTTGATGGCTGCCACCAGCTCGGCTTCCTTGCTGGTGGGTGCTGCGGGTGCGGAGGACCCGCCGCCGCAGCCTGCCAGCGAGAGCGCCACAACGGCTGCGCCGGAGAGGGTGAGGAATTCGCGTCTGTTCATCTTTTTCATGGGGTGCTCCTTTCTGTTGGTCCCCCCTGTTTTTTTCCGGGGGGCTTTGTGGGGCGGGGGTTCTCGGTACTTGCAGTCCGGGCCATCTTATGCTATCCTTATGAATAGAATCCGCAGATGCCTGTTGACGCGTTTTGTACACAGTGACAGGCTTTCTGCACCGGCGCAGGACTTTTTCTGGTTGTACTGTACCATACCCGGGAAAAAATTGCCCCCTCAGAAAAGCCGTTTTTGGGGGGGCAATTCCAAAAAAATTTTTGGGGTTTTGGGGCTTCCCCCTCAAAAAATCCCCCCAAAAAGCCCAAAATTGGGGGGATTTTGGGGTGTTTCCCACCAAAACAGGCAGCTGCAGCCCTGCCTGTGCCGGTTTTCCCCCTCTGGCTGCAATGTGTGGAAAGGAATCATGAAAAATGGAACGAAGGACATTTTTGAAGCTTGCGGCGCTCGTCCCCGGTCTGGCGCTTGCGGGCTGCGGCGGCAGCAAGACCCTGCTCTCGCCCAAGGACCCCACCATGCTCAGCATCTGGCATGTGTACGGCGAACAGGCCGACTCGCCCATGAACCGCCTGCTGACCGAGTTCAACGACACGGTGGGCAGAGAGAAGGGCATCCTGCTCAACGTGACCAACATGACCAACAGTGCCGCCATCGGCGGCCAGCTGCAGGACGCCAAGGCCGGCAAGCCCGGCGCGCTGGACCTGCCGGACCTGTTCTCGGCCCATTCCGCGGACGCCAGCGCTCTGGGCATTGAGAACCTTGTGGACTGGAACGACTGGTTCACCGCCGAGGACATGGCGGCCTATGTGCCCGGCTTTGTGCAGGACGGCATCATTGACGGGAAGCAGGTGGTGTTCCCGGTGTCCAAATCCACCCAGCTCATCTTTTTGAACGGCTCCCAGTACGCCCGGTTTGCGGCGGACACCGGGGCGCAGCTTTCCACCCTTGCCACATGGGACGGCTTTTTTGAAATGGCGGGTGCCTACCGGCAGTGGTCGCAGGGCAAGCCCTTCTGCGCGCTGGATTACCCCCTGCGTCTGGTGGAGCTGAACGCGCTGGAGCAGGGCAGCGGCGAGCTGTACAAGGGCAGCTGGTACGATCTGACCAACGAGACCTTCCGCGCTTCGTGGATGGAGTTTGCCCGGGCGCTGGTGCAGGGCGATATTCTGATCTCGGACCTGTACTCCAACACGCAGGTGATGACCGGCGAGACGCTGGCGGGCCTTGGCAGCTCTGCGGCCATCCTTTACTACAATGATTTCGTCACCTACCCGGACAACACCACCGAGCCCACCGACCTGCTGCTGGCTCCCCTGCCCCACGCCGCAGGCACCGCCACGCCCCTGATGCCCCAGGCCGGTGTGGGCCTGTGCGCCTTTAAGACCACCGACCAGAAAGCCGAAGCCGCCGCCGTGTTCCTGCGCTGGCTCACCGAACAGCAGCGCAATCTGGAATTTGCCGCCGATACCGGCTACATGCCGGTGTCCAGCGCCGCCTTTGACGCCATTGCGAACTATCCCTTTGAGCAGCAGAGCTATCAGCGGCTGTACGACGTCTACAACGAAATGCGCATCCAGAACACCCCCCTGTCCGAACCGGGCATCGTAGGGTACCACGCCAAGGCCAAAACCTTGTACGACAGCCTGCGCCAGCGCCAGAAGGACTACCCCCAGCGCCTTGCGGGCGGCGAAACGCTGGAAGCCCTTGCCGAGGAAACATGGCAGCTGCTGTGTGACAATGCCTGAGCCTGCCACTCAGCCGGAAAGGAGGGACTTTGATGCACTTTGTTGACCGGCACCGTGAAAAGATCCGCCAGAGCCCCATGAGCAGCCGGCTGCTGTGGGCCTGCCTGCTGCTGGTGGTGCTGCTGGTGTTGACCTTTGGTGCGGCGCTGTTCCTGTTTGCCAGCCTGCACAACACCAAAAAGGACATCAGCCGCAGTCTGCAGATCCAGTTTTCGGTGTTCCAGAACGATATGGAGCGCTATTTTGACCAGCTGGCGGTCATGGGCGTGAACCTGTCCGAGGACATGAGCGCAGAGGTGGACAAGGAGCTTGCTCTGCGGCAGATGTCCTTTGCCCAGCTGAACGACTCCCCCGAGGTGCTGAACGCGCTGGAGGAGAAAATGATCGAGCCGCTGTGCCGCCGTCTGCGCCAGACCGGCTGTTCCGGTGTTTTTGTGCTGCTGGATGCCACCGTCAACACCCGCATGGAGGGAGCAGAGCATTCCCGCGCCGGGCTGTATGTGCAGAAAAGCGGTGCCGACACCCCCACCGTGCCCCTGCTGCTGTACCGGGGCAGTGCAGAGGTGGGCAAGGACCACAGCGTAATGCCCCACCGCAAGTGGCGCATGGAGTTCCAGACCGACCAGTTCCCGGACTACGACCGCTGGATGACCCCCGGCAGCGCCCCGCTGTACCAGTCTTACACGCTGACCGAGCGGTTCGAGCTGCCCGGCACCTCGGAGGAGGTGCAGTTGTTTTTGCTGCCCCTGCGGGGGCGGGACGGCACGATGTACGGGCTGTGCGGCTTTGAGATCAGCGAGAGCTACTTCAAGCAGAACTTTGCCCAGCCCACCGGCTTTGACCGGCTGAGCTGCCTGCTGGCCCCGGCGGGGGATGGCCTTGCCGCCGATGCCGCCCTCAGCAGCGGCACCACCGGCGGCTACTACCATGCTCCCCGGAACACGCTGATGCTGCGCAGCATTGGCGGCGGGCTGACCCAGTTGACCGGCCCCGACAGCGCCTATGCGGGCATCTCCCAGCTGTGCCGCCTGAGCGAGAGCCAGTCCTACCGGCTGGCGGTGTGCATCCCCATGGCAGACTACCGGAGACTGGTCTTTTCCGGCAATCTGCAGATGCTGCTCATCGGCCTGTTCATCGCCTTTTTCGTGGTGTTCTGCTGCATGAACTTCCACCGGCGCATCCTCTCGCCGGCGTTCCGGCAGTTCGAGGAGGACCGGCGGGAATCCCGGCGGCGGATGGACGAGCTGCAGCTGGAACGCCAGCAGATGCAGACTGAGCTGTCCCGGCTGGCGGACGTGTGCCGCAACGAGTCGGTGCCCGATGCCTTCCAGACCTTTGTTGCGGGCATCCCCACCCTGACCAAGACCGAACGCCGCATCTTTGACGGCTACGCCGCCGGGCTGCGTACCCGGGAGATCGCGCAGCAGCTGGACATCAAGGACAGCACCCTGCGCTTCCACAACAAGAACATCTACGACAAACTGGGTGTCAGCTCCCTCAAGCAGCTGCAGCAGTTCGTGGCGATCCTGAACTCCGGCAGCGGCAGCGCCCCGGACGAAAGCGGCCCCAAGAAGGCCCGCTGAATGGAACATTCCCGCGCCGCAGCTTTCACCGGAAACAAGCAAAAATGAAGGGGCCATTGCAAAATAGCCACAACGAAAAAAATGAGATAGACTTCCCCGAGAGGGGTTGTCTATCTCATTTTTTGTTGTAAGCTGAAACTGCAATGAACCAACTACAACACAAACAGTAAGCTGATCTCTTACGAAATGATATTGTCAATATCAAATTGTGAATCAGCATCGCATTGACAACGGAAACAAAAAAGCCCGCTTCCTTCAATGTCAGTGCGATCGGTCTCCAGTACGTACTGGTATTAAAAAACACAAACTGCTATAAACTACTTCATTCCCCTTCTTTTTCGCTGCTTACGATAGCCTGCACCTTGGTGGGCAGACCGTAGATGCTGATGAAACCGGTGGCATCGCTCTGCTTGTAGTCGCCGCCTGCGGCAAAGGTGGCGATGTCCTCACGATACAGAGAGAACGGCGACCAAACACCTGCATTGATGAGGTTGCCCTTGTACAGTTCCAGACGCACCTTGCCGGTGACATGCTCCTGTGTGGAGGTGACAAAGGCACTCAGAGCTTTGCGCAGCGGGCTGAACCACTGGCCATCATTTCCCTCGTGCAATTTCATGATTGTAGTGTCCATTATACGGGCACTTGGAAAATGTGTAAAAAGTGTTCTGCATATAGCAGCAATATGAAAGCAGTATTTCACAGCGGGGCATTATGAATCTATAATAGTAGTTGGAAATAAACAGAAAGAGGGTCTTTTTGATGGCAACGATATTTCCAAGAGAAGAAAAGGCAGAGGCACTGTTCGGGGAGATCCTGAAAAATCCAGAAGCCTGCCGCCGCCTGATGGATACCTTCAACGACTCGCTGGACATGGCAGACGCACTGGATGCGCCGACCGTGAGTGCACAGCAGTTTGCCGCAGCGCTGTTCAATGCCTACGAGAACAAGGATCTGACTGCCTTTCTGATGGCGATCTGCCAGAACAGTATGTTTGACCTGCTACGGAACGCTGCCCTGATCCCGTTCAAATTCAACGCCGATGGTCAGCCGAACCCGGTGATCCTGACGGATGATGCCGGCGTTCTTTTGCCGAACAACAAATTTGCCGTGAGCAGCAAAGTATACGACCGGTTCATCCGGGTGTTCCAGAAGCAGGAAAAGGTAAAAATGTACCTTGCCAGCGGCTACTGCAAGTATCACGGCTACGACGAAGGTTCGATGGATGTGGTGGAGTACCACTACAACCAGCATTTGGGGCTGCTGCTGATCTACGAACTGCCGGACACCGTGAAGCAGAAGGTAACGGAAGCGGAGGCCTACTCTACCGTCTGGGATATCCAGATGAAGCTGCAGCACGCACTGCCCCGTTCCGTGGTCTACTATGGACAGGATACGCTCAAGGACGGAGGAACCCGCTACGATGAACTTGGCGTTTTTCTGCCGCTGGAGCACTTTGCCGACCGGCTGGAACGCCATGTGGAAACTGCTACCAAGATCGTTTACGGCGAGTAAACGCCCTGTAAACGAACTTTCTATATAAGTGCATCACAGCAAAACAAAACGCAGCGAACCGTTAAAAGATTCGCTGCGTTTTGCCTTATAAGGGAGAATGGAAATGCTGCACATCAGGTGCAATAACGGAAAGTCTTGTCAGTGACAATACGGGCGAAGATCAACCCTAACGGCAGTGCCACGATGATGAGAATGGCATCTGCAAACCATGTGGCGGAGTCCATCAGAGACAGGATGCCCAGATTATAGATGGCACGGTAGAAATACAGTCCCGGTACCATGATAACGATGGACGGCACGGTGACGGAGATGCGGGGATAACCGGCGGCGCTCTTCAGGCAGGAGGCCAGCAGTCCGGACAGCAGTGCGCCCAGAAACGCTGCAACAGCGGGCGGAAAGCCCGCAAGGCTCACCAGCTCCAGTCGGAACGTGTTCGTTACCGCACCGATAAGGGCGGCGCAGACTGCCAGGTTCCGGGGACTGTTGAACATGAGCGAAAAGCCGAACACACCGCCAAAACTTGCCAGCAGCCGGAACACGATCTCTTCCGGGAGTGTCAGGCTCAGGGCAGGGAACTGCACCGGCTGCAAATGCAGCAGCAGTGCCATGATCCAAGCCGTCATGGTCGCCACCAGAATGATGAGGACGGCGTAGGCCAGACGTTCCAGCCCGGAGCGCATATCCAGCTTGGCAAGGTCGATGCCGCTGGTAATGAACGGAAAGCCCGGAATGATGAAGAGCATGGAGCAGATATACCCCGCCTCGTGCTGCGCCGATACGGCAAACAGCACCTCTGCCAGCTTCAGCAGGATGGCATACACGAGGCTTGCTGAACAGACCGACGCCGTAATGCCCAGAAACAGGGTGAAATGGTGTTTTGTCAGCTTGCACCGTACAAAGTTGCCGATGCCTGCACCGCAGAAGGCACACAGCATTTCCACAATGCCGCCGCCAAGCAGAAAGGTGAAGCAGCCGCAGGCCAGTGCAGCTGCAAAGCCCAGTGCGATGGGCGAATACAAGCCGTGGATGCGCTCGATCTCATCGAGGTGGCTGTGCAGTTCTTCGCCGGTCATAAATTTTCCTTCCCGGTCGAAGTCGTTGACGAAATGCTCCAGTCGGTTCAGCCGGGAAGTATTCACGCCCGTATTTGTCAGACAGAGTGACTGGGTATAACACTGGTCACCGTCAAAGCAGGTGAACTCAATGGACAACAGGCCGATGTCCGCTGTTGTTGTGACTCCCAGCTCCCGCGAAAGGGTGTTCATAGAGCTTCGGACACGCCATGCGCCGGTGCCGCATTCCAGCAGCATCAGCCCGGTGCGTCCAATGACGGAGGCTTTTTCCACAAGCCCCGCCTCGGTAATGGGGACGCCCTTGCTGGCCGACGCATAGTCGTGCCAGTAGACTTCCATGTGATTTTTGATGATCTCACTTTGCCGTTGTCCCATACCGGAAAGCCTCCTTTGTGATATGGGAATGTTGCAGCCGTTTCAAGACTGCGGTGCTATTATAAGGGAAATTGCAGGGCGGGTAAAACGTATCTTGGATATGCCGGCAATGTTCGTTTGGTATTTCAAAGAAGAAAATACGTTGCGTTTTTGGCGGCTCTGCGGCACGGTTGAAGGTATCGGTGGACAGCCGGTATGCAGACATGGAGCCGCATATCGGCTCGGAACAGGGCGGAAAACGTCCTGTGGTGGTTCTGCAGAACAACATTGGAAACCGTCATTCGCCTACATTGATCGTAGCAACCGTTACAACCCGGACAGAAAAGAAGAAAAAACAGCCCACCCATGTGCTGGTGGATTCCAACCCGGCTTTTGAAGAACCGTCCATGATTCTTCTGGAACAGATTTTTACGATCGATAAATCCCGCATTGAACGTTTTATAGGCTACGCTACCCCGGGAAATGTTTGGTCAGCCAGTGCAATCAGACCGTTCCGCAACGCTGTTGCAGTCGCAGTGATTCGCTCATTTGCTCTGGATTGCATTTTAAGAAGCAGCCTGGTTTCTTCTTCATTGTTGAACGGGGGTAGTGTATCCCAAAAGGTGAGCGCATAGTTTGCGATTTTAAGAGCATCCGCTCGGTCCGTCTTTAGCTTCCGGATCGTATTATCACTAAAATCGTGGATCAGCATCGCATTGACAACGGAAACAAAAAAGCCCGCTTCCTTCAATGTCAGTGTGATCGGTCTCCAGTACGTACTGGTATGTTCCATTACAATACGGATATCACCTCCCAGTTTTTTGAGTGTGGATGCCAGCTTTTTCAAGTCACTGTTCGTGTGGTGGACCTCGAAAGGCCGAAGTACGATTTCGCCTCCGGGTCTCTGTACCGCAACTGTGCTTTTGCTCTTAGACACATCGATACCGACGGCGGTAATAACAGCAGTTTCCATTTTTCTGACCTCCTTTAATGCCGGTTCCGCCTATGCCCATTACCGATGCAGCTTGCTTTGTGACACGAATGTACGGCAACATTTCTATCTGCCGATAACTCAACCTGCATCAATCGAACGCTGCAATGGAGATGGCGGAGAACAGTTTGCGCGTACGAGCGTTCAGCTCAAGCAATGCTTCGTTCTCTCAGCACATCTTCATTGTAGCTTAGGTTTGGGCATCTGTATAGCTCACTGGCTGTGAACTTCTCAGAACCAACACCATTGTAGCAAGCAGGGCAAGCGCATCGCTTTTATGCCCCTTTTGAGTGGAAATTTCTGCACCATCGTAGGTTGATACAGCAAAAGCGCAAAAATACCAGCCTCCCATAATGGGAAGCTGGCGCAATATCGCACATCGGAGCTCCTATAATGCTGCCATTACAAAGCCGAAAAACGGGCAACGCCTTGCTTTCGCAGCCACAGGTAGATGGGCACGGATAGCAGCACTTCACTCTCCTGCAGTTCCATCTGGCAGTTGTCTGTTCCGGTCATGCTTTCAACATTCAGTCCGTAAGGATCCGAGCCTCCTGTGCTGCTGTCAGCAAGACTTTTGGTGCCGCAAGCCATCAGCACCAGCCCGGTTCCCAGAACTATAAGCAGGAGAAGCGAAGCCGTCCTTATTTTCTGTTTCATTGCAGGCTCTCCTATTCTTTATCCAGTTATCTAAAAATTGCATCTGCTCTTTCGTATGAAACCAATGCTCTCCGCCCGGCATAACGGTCAGCTCTGCGTTGTTCTTTTCCGCAAAGGCTTTTATGGTTTCCATGGAGGTCAGAGCATCCTTTTCCCCATACAAGATGCGGGTAGGGATTTTCCATGAAATCGGATACTCTCGGACATAGCAGAGATATTTCCACGACAGTGTTTCTCCAAATGTTGTGGGAATTTCCAGTTTCTCTGCAAGTTCTGCTTCGGAGACGTCAGCCCATTGCATCATGTTGCAAATCAGTTGCTCCATATCAACTACTGGAGAAATAAAATAAGCGGCATCCACCAATTTCTCATTCAACGAGGACAAAGATAAAAACGCACCAATGCTATTTGCCACCAGTGTGAGCTTCCCGCAGCGTTTCCGCACTGCCGTAAAAAATCCGGAAAATTCCTCCGTGGCTTCCCATGGAGATTGTGCGTGGTAGTCGAAACCAATTACTTCACAATTAGGGAATAGGGCTTTATAATGCTCGGCCTCTTGTGCCGAACCGCCCTTTCCGTGAACATATACAACAATTTCTTCCATATAAAATCCTCCAAAAAACGCAGCGCACCCCCCACTCTATGGGCTGCACTGCGTCTGAGCGTCTGGCGTCTTGCTTGATTCAATTATTCTGCCGCCAATTTCAAAAATTTCTTGTCCGACTGGATGCTCTGGGTCACAAACTTCCCATCCCGGAACAACGCGTATGTTGTGACAGGTGCAGGCACATTCTGGGCCGTCTCTTTTTCGGTGATGTAAACGGCTTTGAACGGGATCCCATGTTCCTTTGCAGTCTCCTGCACCTTTGGCACCCAATAATAGGTGTAGGGGCACTGGTCGGTATAATAGAGGACAAAGCCGTTTTCCTCCACCTTGGGATGCTTGGCACAGTCCTTGAATTTTGGCGGCGGGGCATTCTCTGCAAGGGGCAGATACATGAGGTTGATGCCGCAATCGGAGATGTCTGAGACCTTGAAGCCCTTATGGGTCAAAAACTTGGAGTCGGCGAGAAATTCCCGTTTGCGTCCCTCGGCACACAGAATGCAAACGCCGTTTTTGCCCTGCGCCTTGGCATCCCGAAGACATTCTTCCAGCAGATCGCTGGAATAGCCGTGACCTTTCAAGGAACCGGAGACCCACAGACAGTTGATATAAAGCCAGCCTGCTGCATCAATGGGTACCCATGCGTTTTCTGCCGGGATGTACTCGATAAAGCATTTGCCGCGCTCTGCACTGCGGTAAAAAACAAGTCCCTCCTCAAAGCGCTGCTTGAGCCATTCTTTTTTGGCAAGGCTCTGTTTGCCGGACATGGCACAACAGATGTGTTCCCTGTCGATGTTTTCTTTGGTAACTCTGATATAGTCCATCGAAGCACTCTCCCCTATCTTTGTACTTTTTCATACCTTCTCCGGCACAGTTTCTTCCAGTTTTCCATCTGTGCCGCAGAGCACTTCTCCGGCACAGCGACCTTTTCGTTTTTGGCTGCGGCTTACCGCATCCGTCCATCGCCGCCCATCAAGGCGGTCATTTCCTCAATATAGTCCAGAGGGAACGGCGGAGAGCACAGGGGCTTCATGGCAATGCTCATGAGCTTCATGGGGTTGTCGTCTGCCGCCACCCGGTTGGAACTGAGTTTTCCGCAGCGTTTGCAGCGGTGGATGATGGCCCACTCGCCGCCTTTGCGTACCCAGACGGCCACCGGCTCCATGATGCCGCCGCAGTCGGAGGCACGGTCGCCGGGTTCTTCGTCCACATGAAGGCTGGACAGGCAGTTGGGGCAATGGTTGCGGTGGTCGCTCCCGGCATTTTGCGGGGTGCAGACCCGTCCGCAGACTTTGCAGGTAAAGGTGTCGTTGCAGGCGTGAGTCTTATAGTAACCTTTTTCAAAGGTCTTGCGTTTGTTTTCACGATTCATGGTAATGTCCTCCTGAAGAATTGTGTCTGTTCGTCTTCGGGAGGAGTGGCTTGTGGTATTTGCCAGACCTCCCGGTCAGCCCACAAGCTCCAGTGCAAATGTTGTATGTTTCAAAAAGTTCTCCTTATATTTTTGTACCGTAAAATTTGGTTTTTGGGATCCTATGAACGTGTGCTGAAATTATCAAGTCTCCTTCCTTCGTCTTGGTTTTGGCAACGGCAATTCCTTGTACATCGCCTCAAACAGTTTTGTGAGAAATTCTTTGTTGTCAATTTCCTCCACCAACAGCATTTCTTTCGCTCCTTCATACGGAAAATCACAAACCGCCGTAGGCATACATTCCAAAGCAGATCTTGTTTTCTTTACAAGCAATCTGTCATCATAGATTCCGCCGACGATTTTGCTATGATAATAGAGGATGTATTCTCCCATCATAGCGCGATAAGAAATATCGTCCAAAGTGGATAGCTGTTCCAAAATGAAATGAAGATATTCTTTGCTGGAAGCCATTATTTTACACCACCCTTCGTATTGATTCATCGGATGATTTCATTTTTCACCTCGTTCGATATTTATAGTTTCAGTATAACATGGCTGCACAGGAACAGCAAGCGACAGAAAAAGCCGCCGCACGGTCTCCCATGCAGCGGCTTTTCAAAAGTTATAGCTTATTCTCCCAGCGCCGTCTCGATGTTCGCCAGCACCTTCTGGCTCAGCAGAACGAATGCCTGCCTGGTGCGGCCTGCCGAGACACCCGGGCTGTGGACATTGGGCCGCTGGAAGAAGCCCTCGCTGACGGGGCCTGCGGCAGCGTAGGTATCACAGAAGAAGTGGGTGCCGGGCTTATCCAGCCACTTTTCCAGCGCGGCGGAGTCAAAGCCGGGGCCGATGGAGGTATTGAAAAGGACTTTCCCCTCCCCCAGCGCCTCAAACTCCGGCTCGCCCAAGAGCAGAACATTCTTGTTCAAACAGGTAAAGACCACTTCGCTCTCCCGGAGCAGAGCGTCCAACGGCTTATACTTCATGCCTGCGGCCTCGGCGTCGGGCTTATGGCTGCGGCTGTAGTAGGAGATGTCCGCGCCGAGGAAGGTCAGTGCATCGGCGATCATCCGGCCCGAAACGCCCAGACCCACGATACCCACCTTGAGGCCGTAAATTTCCACGGGCTCGTCGTGGAGCATCGGCATCCCGAAGCCGTGGAGCAGGCCGGTCAGCTCGTGGAGGACGTACTCCACCACGCCGCGGTCGCCGTAGTCCCGGATGCCCAGCACCTTGATGCCCTTTTCCCGGGCAAAGGCGATGTCCACATTGGCGCTTTCCTCCGAGTAGAGGCTGCAGCACATCCCGATGTAGCGCAGGTTCGGGCAGCGCTCGATGACGTTTTTGCCCATGCGGGAGGTATAGCTCAACAGCGCCGCGTCGGCGTCTCCGATGCGGCGAACGATCTCTTCGTCGTCGGCGGGAATGTCGCGGTAAAGCTCGACCTGCTCGGCATACTGATGCAGCGCTTCCTCTGCTGTGGGGATGAGGCTGACCGGCTCGATGGCTACCAGTTTCTTGAACATGAGACTCCCTCCTTTTTAATAGAAGCAGACCGGCGAGGCGAGGTTGCGCAGAAGCGCCACGGCGCTCCAACCGGCGATGGCGCTGGTGGACGAGCAGATGTCCACCACGGCCTTCACGCCCTCGATCTCGGCAGTGATGCAGTGGTCGTCGCCCACCCAGCCGGGTACAGAGTGCATGGTCACGCCGGTGATGTCGGGGCCGGTGGTGGCCAGCGAGGTGGCCACAGCGACGTTGACCCGGCGCGGGAAGGTTGCGATGGCTTCCTTGGCGCTGCCGGTGAAGACGGTAGTCTTCTCGGTGTCGGTCAGCAGATGATCGGCCCAGACGGGGGTGTTGCGGAAGCCCTTCGCACCGGTGTGAGTCTCGATGCCGGCCTTCTCGTCCAGCTTCAGGGCCTCGGCCATGAGAGTGACGGTCTGCAGCACATCGAAGCCGCCGATGGCACCGCTGGCCAGATGCACCTTTGCGCCGCCCTCCCGGGCCGCCTGCTTGACCTCTTCATAAAACGCGAGGTCGGCGAATGCACCGATGGACAGCACCACGAGGTTCACGCCCCGGCGCAGCACCGGAACGGCCATTGCGCGCACCGCTTCCACCGAAGCGGCTTCCACGATGTACTCCGGCTCCAGCGCCAGCAGAGCATCCACGTCCGCGCAGGCCGCACAACCCACGCTTGCCGCCGTCTTCTCTGCCGAAGCGAAGGTGCGGCTGGTGACACCCACCAGCTCGTAGTCTTCCAGCAGGCCCTTCTTCCACGCATCGGCCACGATATTGCCGAGGAAACCACAGCCCACGATGCCAAATTTCGTTTTCATGTTTCCGTTTCTCCTTTTTCCCGCCGGGTTGGCGGATTTTTCTTTTCCAGTATACCATGCCTTCTGCAGAAAAGCAAAACCCGGCGTTTTTCATAGTTTTTTTGTCATTCACGCACGAAAAGCAGCATTTCACGCAGGTTTGCTTGCTCACTTCCCCAGAAGTGCTATAATTGTATCAATCGAACGTCCATATTTTTTCAACATCCAAAGGAGGTTTTTGTATGCTCTCTTATCGTAAGCTTGCCATGCGTGTTCTGGGTCGGCCTCTTAATACGGGGGGGGGTAACAATTCACCCCGTCCGGCCTCTCAGCGGGCAGCGGCGCTTGTCCTGACCGCCGCAATGCTCACCACCCTTACCGCCCTGGCCTTTGCAGGGACATGGTACATCGAAGATGGTGACATTACGATTTCGGCGGGTAAGACCGAAGGGACGAACAAGGTCACACAGGGCACGACCACCGACGAGGAAGACACCAACACCACCATCACAAATCGTGACAAGGACACCCCTTCTTCCAACACTGTGACCATCAAGGCCGAAAATGAGAATGATAAGGTAGAGGTCAAGCTTGAGGATGTGAACATCGACGCCTGCAGCAGAGTCAATCCCAGTGCCACCACCCTTAACGATACTTCCTACGCAGCTGTAAACGTGACCGGCAAGGGCGATACCAATATCGAGCTGGATGGCGACAACGAACTGAAGAGCGGCCGTTATCGCGCTGGTTTGGAGCACAACCAAACTGCGGACAGTGAGGGTAATGTTACCAGCGGCAAGCTGACCATTCAGGACGACAAAGATAACGCTGGCAGTCTGACTGCCACGGGTGGAGAGTCCGCTGCTGGTATTGGCGGCGGCAACGCAAATGCCGGTCAAGTTACCATTACCGGCGGCAATATTACTGCCACCGGCGGCTATGGTTCGGCAGGCATTGGTGGAGGTTATGGACAGATTTCTCCAAATCCCAACGCTGGCGACGGAGACGTTACGATAAGCGGCGGTACAATTAAAGCGGCTGGCGGTACTTTTGGTGCTGGCATTGGCGGTGGTTACATCGGCGACGCCCATGTGACCATTACCGGCGATGCAACTGTGGAAGAAGTTCAGGGCGGTGAAGGTGCTGCCGGTATCGGCAGCGGTGCCTATGCTTCTATCGGAGAAGTAGAAATCTCCGGCAATGCTAAAATCGATAACGTAACCGGCGGCGATTATGGCGCAGGCATTGGCGGCGGTTTCAGCAGCCCATGGGACGGAGGCAGCCTTACCGGTAACGGTAAAGTGACCATCAAGGATAACGCCGTCATCAATAACGCACAAGGCGGCAGTTTAGGCGCGGGCATTGGCGGCGGTTATGGCGGCGGCTATGCCGGATTGGGTGATGTGACCATCGAAGGAAACACCACGGTCAACGCCACCGGTGGCGCTGGTGCCGCAGGCATCGGCAGCGGTGTTGATTCCGTAAATGATGCTGCTGGAAATGGCAACAAAATCACCATCCGCAGCAATGAGAGCGGCGCGCCCACTGTGAACGCGACCGGCGGTGAATCCAGCATAGACGAAGAAACTGAGGAAAAAATTCCCGGCGGTGCAGGCATCGGCAGCGGCGCGGGCGACGCCAAGGCAGACATCACCCTTGAGGGCAAAGTGACCATCGTTGCCAAGGCGGGCGAGGGTAACGCGGCTATCGGCGACATGAACGGCGAGCAGGTCTTCACCGGCCTCGACGGCTCCATCACCCGTTACGACTCTGAGGGCAATGACACCACCCTCCCCACCGACCCCGGCTACCCTGTCCCTGCGGTTCCCTCCTCTTCCGGCGGCAGCTCTGCGGACGCCTCTGTGCAGGAGTCGGTCTTCCCGGGCCTCGTCGTCACCGACAAGGACGGCCAGCGCATCTCCTACACGAGCACCCAGAGCGGCAATACCCTCACCGTCTGCGTCGGACGGTTCACAGCTTCCCTCCGCATCTCGCTGGCTACCCTGCGTCAGCTGCGGGCTGAGGGCATCGAGACCATCACCTTCCAGACCATCCTCTGCTCCACCACCCTCTCGGTGGACGAACTGCTGGCCATGGGCGGCGAGGATACCGAAGTCGTTCTCACCCACCACATCCGTTCTTCCACGCTCACGGTGGGCGGCAAGGCCGTGTAAGGCTCCCTTGTTCCCCGATGATTTTTGTGGTACACTAGGCGCAGAAATCTATAAAAATCGAGGGAAAGTAACTTATGGCTGGCGACCTTCATACTCATTCCACCTGTTCTGACGGCTCTGTCCCCATCCACCGCCTGCCCCTGATGGCAGCGCGGCTGGGGCTGAGCGCTCTGGCCCTTTCTGACCACGACACCACCCTCAGCGCCCAGTACGCCTACGACCACCCGGTGCAGGACGGCGTGCGGCTCATCCCCGCCGCCGAGCTCACCGGCTACGACTTCGAGCGCAGCCACCGCGTCCATCTGCTGACCTTCTGGCCCGACCTCGACTGCCCTGCCCTGCGCCGGCACTGCGACATCATGCGCCAGCGCCGCAACGAGTGCGCTCTGCAGAGCTGCCGGGAGATCGAGGCGCTGTACCCCCAGTTCCGCACCGAGCAGGCGCTGGAATATGCACAGGACAGCGGCGTCCTCTTTAAGAGCGGCATCATGCAGGCGCTGCAGCAGCTGGGCCTGTGCGACGGCATCTACACCGGGCTTTATCACGAGCTGTTCGGCTGGGAGCCGCGGGGCAAGTGCCTCCACTCCCCCACTTACCCTCCGGTGCGGGAGGTGCTGGCCACGGCAAAGGCCGCTGGGGCCGTGGTGGTGTTCGCCCACCCGACGGTGTACAAGAGTATGCCTCTGCTGCGGGAGCTGGTGGCTGAAGGGGCTATCGACGGCATCGAGGTGCATCACCCCCGCAACAGCCCCGAGGATATGACCGAGTGCGCTGAGCTCTGCAAGAAGCATGACCTCATCGTCACCGGCGGCAGCGACTTCCACGGCGCGAACCACGGCAAACCCCACCCGGTGGGTGCCTGCGTCACCGAGGACGACCAGATCGCGCGCATCGAGGCACTGGCCCGCAAGCGTCGGGGCGGCGCTCTGTGACCGGGTCACATTGACTTCCTCGTCTGACAAGTATATAATAAAAATGCTATGCGAGTCCGCTCGCCTGTCAGTCGGATATAAAGAGAGGAAGTTTGAATATGAGCAAGTCTTTCAGCTACCCCAACAAGGGTACCTGCTCCAAGGAGACCCACATCGTGCTGAACGATGACCACACCATCGAGTCCATCGAGGTCATCGGCGGCTGCAACGGCAACCTGAAGGGCATCAGCCGCCTGCTCAAGGGCATGAAGGCTGAGGACGCCATCGCCCGCATGGAAGGCACCACCTGCGGCCCTCGCCCCACCAGCTGCCCTGACCAGATTGCCCAGAACCTCAAGCGCGCTCTGGCTGAGCTGTAATTCACAGTCCATTCAAAAGACCACCGTCCTGCCCTTATTTCCTGCGGGCAGAACGGCGGCCTTTTTGTTTATCGCAATTTTCAAAAATAGTGCCTATCGAAACAGTATCTTTGCGATATGCAATTCAACGCTGTTGCTGTTGCATTAAAAAGTTGAATTGCTACCGACCAAAATCGAGCCAAAAAGCGGTTGACAAAACCCGTGTCCTTTGCTACAATAAATGAGTAAACGCAGGGTTAGCTCATCCGGTAGAGCGACTGCTTCCCAAGCAGTAGGCGGCGGGTTCGAGTCCCGTATCCTGCTCCACAAAAAGAGCGCTGATTCGTCAAGAATTGGCGCTTTTATCATTTCAGCAAGTCTAAAACTGAGAGGGACGTCATGATTTTTGTACCCCTTCTGCACTATTTCAAGTGCAAGAATCAATACAGCGGCAACGAAGACGGGATGCGCTATCTGCTCTCGCCCGGCAAGCGCAGCGTGCCTGACCCGGACGGCGGCGAGGGCGCACAGAAAGAGGAAGCCATCCTCACGGTGGACATCTGGCCCGACCCCTGGGCGCTGGACCGCACCGACCCCGCCCTGCGCCGGCAGATAGTCTTTCCGCTGACGGACGAGGGCCGGGCCGCAGCGGCAGAGTATCTGTCCTCTGCCTACAGCGCTGACCTGGCGCTCTGGAAGCAGCGGCCCTCCATCCTGGACTGTGAGCCCTGGTCACCGCCGCCGAAGGACGAGGACGCAGAAAGCGGGGAAAGCAAATGATATACCGTCTCAAAGAGCTCAAGGGTGACACCATCCCGGTGCCGCAGCTCATCTTTTCCAAGCTGGGCATCGCCGAGGAATACAACGTCCGGGTAGCGCTGTATGTGCTGGCCACCGGCGTCACCGACCCCGAAAAAATTTGTGCCGACCTTAAACTGCGCAGCCGCATCTCTGCCGAAAGCGCCCTCTCCTTCTGGGCCGGTGCGGGGCTTCTCGAGCGCTACGACGAGAACGCCGCGCCGGGAGCAGAGCCCTCTGCTCCTGCCCCCATGACCTGGGCGGAGATCGCCGCCGCAAGCCGCACCGACCCCATGATCTCGAGCCTCATCGACTGCGCTCAGACCGGCTTTGCCCGCCCGCTGACCCACAGCGAGATGGAAAAGCTGGTCAACCTCTACGTACAGGAGGGCTTTGCCCCCGAGACCGTCATGCTCTGCGTGGCCTATGTGGCCAGCCGGGGCAAGCGGACGATGGCCGCCGTCCTCCACGAGCTGAAAGTCTGGCGGGCCGAGGGCGTGGAGACCGGCGAACAGGCCGACGCCCACCTCAAGCTGCTGGCCCTCCGCCAGACCCGGGAACAGTATGTTGCTTCCCTGCTGGGCATCCCGGACAGCGAGCTCACCCTCGGCGGGCGGAAAGCCATCGCCCGGTGGTATGAGGTCTACGGCTACGACGATGCCATGGTGCAGGAGGCCGCTGTGCAGGCCGGGCCGAAGCGTGACCTGTGGTACTGGAACAGCATCCTCAAGACCTGGAACGCCAAGGGTCTGCGCAATATCCACGATGTGCGCACTCCGGTGGCCGCTGCCGGCGCCAGCCGGAACATCCGGGTAGACCGCGAGACCCCCAGCGGCAACGACTTCCTCAAGAACGCTGCCCGCCGCCGCACCCTCAAGAAAAAGTCCGAGTGACCCCCGGCATAAGGAGACACTATGCGTACCAAAAACGAACTGTATCAGGAAGCCCTGCGCACCGTCGCCCGCCGTCGTCAGACCGCACGGGCCAAGGCGGAGGACGCCCGCGCTGAGGCCGAGGCTGCTGTCCCCGGGCTGCGCCACGCCGAAGAAGAGGTGCGGGTGCGGGGCATCCGCTGCGCACTGGCCGGTGCGGCGGGCAAGGACCGCACCGATGCCGCTGCGGCCCTCACCGATGCCCGCAAAAAGCTGGCCGACCTGCTGGCCTCCAGCGGCCGTCCCGCCGACGCACTGGAGCCGCACTTCACCTGCAGGCTCTGCGAAGACACCGGCATTGTGGACGGACACACCTGCAGCTGCGTCCACAAGGTGATGCAGCAGCTCCGCCGGTCGGAGATCGAGGCTCTGTCCAGCCTCTCCATTTCCAGCTTCGATACCATGGAGCTGCGCTACTACCCCGCCCGGATGGACGCCTCCCTCGGCGAGCCGGTGCGGAGTTATATGTCCACCCTCCTGGACGACCTGCGCGGCTACGCCGACGAATTCGATACCACCAGCGAGAGCCTGATGCTCCTCGGCAACGCCGGTCTGGGCAAGACCCATGCCGCTCTGGCCATTGCCGGAAAGGTGCTGGAAAAAGGCTTCGACGTCATCTATGTGTCCAGCCCCGACTTCTTCTCGAAGCTCGAGGCCCTGCACTTCGGCTCCGACCCCGCCGGGGAGGAAGAGATGCTCCTGCGCACCGCCGCCGGGGCCGACCTGCTCATCCTCGACGACCTGGGTTCCGAGTTCAACTCCAGCTTCCTCATCAGCACCCTTTACAGCCTGCTGAACAACCGTCTGGGCGCGAAACTGCCCACCATCGTCACCACCAACATCACCGACGGCGCTCTGCTGGAAAAGCTCTACACCGAAAAAATCTCCAGCCGCCTCTCCTCTTTTGTCCCCTTCCTCTTTATGGGCGACGATATTCGGGCGCAAAAGGCAGAAGAAGCGTAAATAGGATAGAAGTCAAAGAGAGTTCTTATTCAGGAAAGGAATTTCAAATATGGGAATCGTAGTCATCGGCGCAGTTTTCGTAGACATCAAGGGCTATCCCCTCTCCACCTACATCCCCGGCGGACGGAACGCCGGCCGCATTGAACAGGTGCATGGCGGTGTGAGCCGAAACGTGGCGGAGGACATCGCCAATGTGGAACTGCGCCCCACCTTCGTGGGTCTGGTGGACGACACCGGCATGGGCCAGGACGTCATCGATAAACTGGACAACCACAAGGTCAACACCAGGTACATCCAGAAGGTCCCCGATGGCATGGGTACCTGGCTGGCCATCTTTGACAACGACGGCGACGTCCACGCCGCCATCTCCAAGCGCCCTGACACCACCCCGCTGACCACCCTGCTGGAGAAGAAGGGCGACGAGATCTTCAGGGACTGCGACGCCATCGCCATCGAGCTGGATCTCGAGAAAGACACGGTCAAGCAGGTGCTCCGCTATGCCAGGAAATACAACAAGAAGGTCTTTGCCGCAGTCTCCAACATGAGCATCGCCATGGAGCGCCGCGACTATCTGCAGCAGATCGACTGCTTCGTCTGCAACCAGCAGGAGGCCGGTCTGCTCTTCTCGGACGACTACGAGCATCTCACCCCCAGCCAGATGGCTCAGGTACTGGCCCGGAACGTCCACAGCGCCAACATGACCAGCATGGTGGTGACCATGGGCGGTCAGGGTGCCGTGTACGCCAAACACACCGGCGAGTGCGGCGTCGTACCCGCCAAGAAGGTGGACGTCATCGACACCACCGGCGCAGGCGATGCCTTCTTTGCCGGTACGGTCATCGGCCTGACCTACGGCAAGAATCTGGCCCAGTCCTGTGAGATCGGCAGCCGCCTGGCCGCGTCGGTCATCTGCATCACAGAGAACGTCTGCCCCCGTTTCCGCCCGCTGGAATTCGGGCTGGATGTGCCGGTAGTGGACTGAATCTGTATCTTCATGCGCAGAGGTCTCTGGGCCTCTGTGCTTATTTTTTAATGCTGCCGTTCGATTCTTTCGATACATTTCGCGGTTTTTATCGGAAAATCTGTTGAATCCTACCTGTGGCAGTGTTACACTGGACTTATTCAAATTTGTGAAAAGAGGAGAATCTAATGAACCAAAATCAGCACAAGCGAAGCGCCTTTTCGGGCAAGATCGGCTTTGTCCTCTCGGCGGCAGGCGCTTCGGTAGGCCTCGGCAATATCTGGCGTTTCCCCTATCTCGCAGCAAAGTACGGCGGCGGCATTTTCCTGCTCATCTACATCATCCTCGCCTTCACCTTCGGCTACACCATGATCGTGGCCGAGACGGCGCTGGGCCGGATGACCAGGAAAAGCCCGGTGGGCGCATTCGCCGCCGTCCGCAAGGGCGGGCGCTCCTTCGGCGGCTGGATAAACGCCATCATCCCCATCCTTATCGTGCCTTATTACTCGGTCATCGGCGGCTGGGTCATCCGGTATCTGGCCGACTACGTCAGCGGCCACGGCAGTGAGCTGGCCACAGACGGCTACTTCTCGGCCTTCATTTCCAGCGGCGCTTCGGCGGAGATATGCTTTGTCATCTTTACCATCTTCACCCTCGCCATCATCTTTGCAGGCGTGCGCAACGGCGTGGAGCGGGTCTCCAAGGTAATGATGCCCATCCTCGTGGTGCTGTCCGTCATCATCGCGGGCTACTCCGTCACCCGCCCGGGTGCGCTGGAAGGCGTGAAGTATTTCCTCGTGCCAAATCTCTCCAACTTCTCCTGGATGACCGTCGTGACCGCCATGGGGCAGATGTTCTACTCCCTCTCCATCGCAATGGGCATCCTCGTCACCTTCGGCTCCTACATGAAGAAGGATGTCTCCATCGAGGAGTCCACCGAGAACGTGGAGATCTTCGACACAGCCATTGCCATCATGGCGGGCCTGATGATCATTCCGGCGGTCTTCTCCTTCTCGGGCGGCGACCCGGACACTTTGCAGGCCGGCCCGGCCCTCATGTTCATCACCATCCCGAAGGTCTTTGAGAGCATGGGCCTCGGCACCGTGGTGGGCATCCTCTTCTTCACGCTGGTGCTGTTTGCCGCTGTCACCAGCTCCATCGCCCTGACGGAAAGCGCTGTCTCCACCTTCGAGGACGAGCTGGGCTGGGAGCGTAAGCAGGCCACCGTCCTCATCGGCATCATCATGCTGGTACTGGGCAGTCTGTCGGCTCTGGGCTACGGCCCGCTGGCCCGGTTCACGGTCTTTGGGATGCAGTTCCTTGACTTCTTCGATTTCCTCACCAACTCGGTCATGATGCCCATTGCAGCCATCACCACCTGCCTGCTGGTGTCCCGGGTCATCGGTGTGGAGAAAATCGAGGAAGAGGTCACGCTGGAAGGCAAGCCCTTCCGCCGCAAGCGCATCTTCAACTTTATGATAAAGTACCTCTGCCCCATCTTCGCGGCCATCATCCTCATCAGCTCGGTGGCAAACGCGCTGGGCGTCATCTCCATGTAAGCAGACAATATAAAAAGCGCTGGAAGCCTTTACACCGCTTCCAGCGCTTTTCTTATGCCCGTTTCAGGATGCTCTTTATCTCGTCCAGATCTTTTGCAAAATAAATGCCGCTCTGCCGCTCGGGGCTGGACAGCCCCATCTCGACCATGTGGGCCAGCAGAGCTTTCAGGCCGGCGTAGTAGCCGTCGAGGTCGTAGAGGATGCAGGGCGCGTCCAGATGGCCCAGCGAGACCTTGGACATCACCTCGGCGATCTCTTCCAGCGTACCGGTGCCGCCGGGGAACGCGATAAAGGCGTCGCCCAGCTCTATCATCCTGGTCTTGCGCTCGGTCATGTCCTGCGTGATGATGAGCCTGGTCAGACCGTCATACTGCACCTCGGAGTCGATAAAGAACTGGGGCTCGACGCCGGTCACTTCGCCGCCCGCCGTCAGAACGCTGTGGGCCAGACGCCCCATCAGGCCGCTGCGGGAGCCGCCGTAGACCAGCGCGTTCCCGCTCTCGCCGATCCAGCGGCCCAGTTCCTCCACCGCCTGTTTCAGGGCCGGGTCGCTGCCCTCGTTGGCCCCCAGATAGACCGTAATATTCATCTGCATTTCTCCTGTCACTTTGCCCATGTCATTTCCTGATTCGGGCCGGTATAATCAAACTTACCGTCGTTCTTCTCTTCCAGCGCTTTTATCATGTGATAAGCAAACTCATTGTAGGGCGTCGGGATGCCCAGCTCTTTGCCCATCCGGATGAGCGCACCCGAGAACATATCGATTTCGGTATGGCGTCCGGCGTCGAGGTCTTGCAGCGTCGAGTAGCGGGCTGACGGCTTGACGGCGCAGCCCTTGCCGGACACGGCATCCACCTTCTGCATATCGATGCCTTTGGCTGCAGCAATGGCTTCCAGCTCACGGCGGAGGCCGTCGCTGATGGCCTTCATATGGACGCTGTCACGGTAGCAGCCTACGCCTGCGCCGAGGATGGCCTGGGGCAGGTTGTTGCAGACGTTGAGGCGGAACTTGCTCCACATCTCTTCCTGGATGCAGTCGGTGGCCCGGAAGTGCAGCTCTGTGCCGCTGAACAGGGCCTCCACAGCCTTGACGCGGGGGCTGTCGCAGGGCGGCTCCTTCTCGCCGAAGATGATGCCAACGGTGGTCGCCGGGTCAAAATGGAAGCCGTCCGCCTCCTTGTGAGACGCCACTTTGATGAGGGAGTAAAGCAGATGCTCCCCACCCACGGCAGAGGCAATGATGTCCTCGCTGTCCACGCCGTTCATCAGGCTCATGATGGTGGTATGGGGGCCGGTGACGGCTTTGATGCTGTCCAGTGCGCCAGGCAGTGCGCCGTATTTCAGGCAAACAATGAGAAGGTCAGCGTCATGCGCCTCCTGCGGCGTCCAGACCGCCGGGCGGTAGATTTTGCCGTTGATGGCACAGCCTTCTTTTGCCAGACGCTCGCCGCGCGGGCCATCGGCCACCACGCCAAGCTCAATGTCCCTGCGGGCCGAAAGCCCCCAGATAACATAAGAGCCGACCGCACCGGCTCCCAGAACTGCAACTTTTTTGATGTCCATATCGTTCCACCTCAATATCATCCGCATGATTTGCGGGATTCATTTCTGCAGCTTTGTAACCAGACCTGCCATCATTCTCTTTTATAGGTCCCCATTATACCATGAACGCAGTGAAATGGTATAATGGCGCATCCAAAGCCGGTTGCCGCGCAGCTCCGCAGGAGCAAGCGGCGAGGCGCTGCGCATAAAAACTATAATATCGCGTTAGCGATATTATACCATGTTTTTCTCTCCCGGAAAAGCCCGGAGTGTTTTATTTTTGCACGTCAAAAATCTTTGACTTTTGGCGATAAGTTATAACAAAAGTGTAGAATCTCTTCGGTAAATAGAATCTTTGTCAAAAAAGGGCTTGATTTTTTTCGAAAACGGACTAGAATATCTTCTTGCGGAAAGGTTTCACCTGTACAGCCTTCCGCGAAACTGTTTTTTCAAAAGTAAGGAGATTTTCGATATGAAACTCAAGAACGTTTGTGTTACCGTTGCTGCTCTGGTCCTGGCTGTCAGCATGACTGCCTGCGGCAGCTCTTCTTCTACTGCTGCTTCTACCTCTGAGGCTGCTTCTGCTCAGTCCGAGACCTCCGCTTCCTCCGCTGTCGCTGAGGAGAACAGCGCTTCCTCCGAGGCTGCAAGCGAGGCTTCCTCTTCTGAGGCCGCATCCGAGGTCTCCAGCGAGGCTGCATCTTCTGAGGCTGCTTCCTCCGAGGCCGCTTCTTCCACTGCCGCCTGAGTTTCAGTGCATAAAAACGAGCCGCAGCCTTTCCCCGGTGGGATGGGCTGCGGCTCATTTTATTTTAGACAAAATCCTCCCGCATGGGGGTGAAGATGTCCAGCAGGATGCCGGCCTCGGTGCAGACGCAGCCGTGCTCCACGCCGTCCTCTTTCAGAATGGTATCCCCTGCCCTCACAGTGTGGGTCACGCCATCCACCGTGAAATCGAACGCACCCGACACCACATAGGTGATCTGGGTGTGGGGGTGGTGATGCAGTGCGCCCACGGCCCCCTTTTCGAAGGTGTTCTCCACACACATCAGGCCGTCGGTGTAAGCCAGCACCCGGCGGGTGACGCCCTCGCCTGCCGCCTGCGGCAGAGCCTCTGCATGATAGACCCAGCGCTGTTTCTTCTCGGGAAGCTTCATATCCATTCCTCGTTTTCCGCCGCCAGACAGCGGCTTTTTCTTCTATTATAGCGGCCTTGGGACTGGATTACAAGCTTGATTTGAGCGGGTGTCGCAGGATGGTCTTCCGCTTTTCCGGCGCGGTGCGGTTGGGGTCGGAGAGATAGAGTTCGTGGTGAAAGCGCGTCTCAGAGAAGTCCACCGCATAGCCCTGCTCTGCCGCAAAGGCATTCATCCGGGCCAGCGTCTCCGGCTCGTCGTCGTAAGAGCCGAGGTGCATACACTGGACACAGAGGCCCTCATCGTAGGTGAAGAACTCGACCTTGGAGAAATCCTTTTTCTTTTTGGCTGTCGCTTCCCGGACCGCCCAGTCGAACTCTTCCCGGGTCACGAACTCCGGCAGGCGGAGCATGGATGTCCAGTGGAAGCTTTCCTTCCCGGTCCCCGTCTGTTCCCACAGCCCTTCCAGCGGAGGCACTACGAAGTCAAAGTAACCGTCCACCCGGTGACTGCCCTTCTTGCTCATCTTGATGGTGTAGAGCAGGCCATACAGCAGCTCGATGGCTGCTTTGTACTCGCCTGTAGGGTCGTTGGGGTCGCCCTGCCCCCGCACTGCGGCAAAGGTCATGGCTGGCACGGTGACAAACTGCGGCTCACGAGGTGGTTGGTAGAGTGCCTTATATTCCTTCTTATAATCAAACGCCATCGTCGCTGACCTCCTCTGCCTGTCCAGCAGCTCCTCGTATTATAAAAGAGTAGTATTTATAGACCGCTCTCCAGCGGTATGCTAC
>ERZ1106964.517-NODE-517-length-39708-cov-4.417522_pt1 | contig 39708 bp, 28 predicted proteins | sample MGYA00403682_ERZ1106964 | MGnify/ENA primary metagenome ERZ1106964 (study PRJEB35170, sample SAMEA104062451) | human gut metagenome | biome: human gut; feature: human-associated habitat; material: faeces | place: Denmark | collected 2013-04-10 ...
CCCAGAAACAGAACCTCCCAGCCGTATTTTTCCTTCTGACGCTCAATCATGCGCCGCACCGCCTCGTAATTATAGCGGCGGCTGGCGTTTTCATAGCCGTCAGTGGTGATGACGAACAGGGTCTTTTCCGGCACATCCTCCCGGCGGGCGTACTTGTGGATGTTCCCAATGTGGTGGATGGCCCCGCCCACGGCGTCCAGCAGCGCCGTGCAGCCCCGGGTGAAATACTCCTTCTCCGTCATGAGCGGCACCTTGGCAAGGGGCAGGCGGTCGTGGATGACCACGCTCTCATTGTCAAACAGCACGGTGGAGACCAAGGCCTCGCCTGCCTCCTGTTTTTGCCTCGCGATCATGGAGTTGAAGCCGCCGATGGTGTCCGCCTCCAGCCCTGCCATGGAGCCGCTGCGATCCAGGATGAAAACCAATTCTGTCATAATGAAAACCCTCCTTCGTTTGATTGCGCTCTCATTGTAGCGCAGCCGAAGGAGGGTTTGGTCGCCTGTGGGGCGACATTTATGACAATTGCGTAAGGATATGACCTTTATCCGTTGCAACGGCTGTATACCTAAGAACCATATTATCCGAAATGTTTATGGAAAAATTGCCGTTACCGTAGCCGCCAAGGAATCGATTGCACACTGTACCCGCCTCCTCTATTGAAATATCTGTTATAAACCTCATTCACCGCTTCCACATACACCACAAAGGATGGGTGGTTACGATCCTGCCAAGACAGATACATGTTTTTCTTTTCAAGATACCTGTCACGAACCTCCTGCCATAAGCCTTCTTCCTTTATTTCATCCGCCTTATCTTTCACCTGATGAGAGTTCGGCACTTCGTTCCATGTGTATTGATCCCAGCCCAGTGCGTACGCATTTTTGTTATGAATCAAGCGCATATAGTTCCCGTTCGGATTTTTCTTGATAATCGCAACATCAAAGCTGAATTCAACATTTGGAGTATCATTAAAATGCAACAGTGCGGTCAAGCAAGAAGTTGAATCTTGTGCATCCGAAAAGAACTTCCCGCCCACTGCCTTGTTAAGGGCATTTCTAATTGTATCTTTCAGCAATCGCGGGTCACGATACTCGTCATCTGCCTTCACGACCAATAGATTGTAGTCCAGGTCATACGGCCCGTCTCCATTTCTCGTAATCATGTTCCTGGCGCCGCTTCCGACAAGTGTAAACTGTGCAGAAATTCCCTTTGCCCTGAGCAACTCACAGGTTTTCTTAAGGGTCCTTGAACAATCCGAACGATAGCGTTTTGCCTCGGACTCATAAACAAACTCATACGCCATATATGCTCTCCTTTTCGCCCATGCCATCCATTTAACATCGAGGTTAAATCATTATAGAATAGCACAGAAAGTTTGATTGTCAATAGCAATTTAGCCCGGTTGTAGTATTTTTTTAAATTTCAACCCAAGGTTACTGATTATACGCCCAACAAGCTCTGATCAAAGGCAAACAGCGCCTCGTTTATTTCAAAAATATCATACCTTTTCCGCCCGATAAAATACTCGATGATCACATCGAATTTGCTGCTGGCACTGAGGGCATAGCCCGCCCGGGCGATGAGGTCACGGGTCTCGTCCAGATTCAGCTCCAGGGCGATGGCAAAGGCGATGGCCGTGGACTTGGAGGGCTTATAGTCCGGATTGTTGCGGATTTTGGAGAACAGCTTGCGGTCCACATTGGCCTTTTTGTAGATTTCAGAATCCTTTTTGCCGCTGCAGTCAATGAGCTTCAGCAGGGTCTCCGAGAATCCGGCGTCCAGATGCGCCAGCAGGTCGTCCAGGGTGCCTGAGGCCACGGAAGCGGAGGCGTACTGCGGTGCGGCATCTTCGTAGACACTCGGCGGCTGGCTTTGCAGGCCAAAGCTCCCGCGCAGACGCTCCCGGCGTGTGTCGGCGTGGGCGTCCACATAGTGGTCGTCGATGTATTCGGCAATGTCGGCGAACAGCTTGCCGCTGATCTGGTAGGCCTTGCGGTCGAAAATGACCAGGTAGACCGTCATGTCGCTGCCCAGCAGGAACTGGCCGATGGTGTCCACCGCCACCCGCAGCGCCTGATCCTTGGGGTAGCCGAAGATGCCGGAGGAGATCAGCGGGAACGCCACCGTTTCGCAGTTGTGCGCCTGGGCCAGCGCCAGGCTCGTCCGATAGCAGGAGGCCAACTGCTCCCGCTCGCCATGCCCGCCGCCTCGCCACACAGGCCCCACAGTGTGAATCACATACCGGCAGGGGAGGAGGTAGGCTTTTGTGATCTTGGCGTCGCCTGTCTTGCAGCCGCCAAGCCGTCGGCACTCGGCCAGCAGCTCCGGCCCCGCCGCCCGGTGGATGCACCCATCCACCCCGCCTCCACCCAGCAGGGACTCCTTGGCCGCGTTGACAATGGCGTCCACGGGCATTTTCGTGATGTCGTTGCGAACGATGATAAGGGGCATAGTGTCACCAACTTCCCATGATTAAAATTAAGTCAATGTGTGTTGCCCTCAACCTTTTCTGCTTCGGACATTTCTTCCCAATCCCCAAGATTTCCACACCTGCGAAGGTAATCGTGGCCGCCATCCACAGCGCACGTGCCACAGCTGCAAAACTTGAAATCATGGACGGTTTTGCTTTCGATGACATCTCCACATTTTTTGCATCTGATTGCGTTTCTAGTAATTCGCGGCATGATCAATCCCTCTTTAGCGCATTTCTGATTTTCTCTTTTTCCCCACTGCCATCTGTACGGAGGCGCAGGAGCGGAACGGCACACTTTTCCAGGATGGAGTTCTTCTTCATATCTCGCTCTGCCTGTTTGCTCTCGGCCTTATGGAAGGCAGTGCCGTCTACTTCGATGGCCAGCACGGGGCGCTTATCCATCTGATTAAACAGCAGAAAATCCACATGGGTCAGCGGATTGCGGGCATATTTGCGTTCTTCCTCTGTCAGTGGCGCATAATCCTTTACCAGCGTGGCAAGAGAAACATGCACAGCGCAACCGATGGAGGATAACACCTCCTCAGCCAGCACCTCTTGAATCACAGAGTACATAAGATTTTCGGAATCGTATTCCGATATCCGCTTATGTTTTTTCAGATATGCCCTGCGTTGTTCGGCATAGCCCTGATAGAGCATATCGAACACGGAGTAAACCTGGCTCTGGATGACTTCAAAATTGTTATATTCGATGTACCGTGTCAGGTCGCCGTAGTTGGTCTGGTCATTGCGCGGGTCTTGAGATGTAACTACCGTCAACGAATGAACCGCGCGGGAAACCGCCACATTCAGCATATGGGGATCATCCACAAAATCTGTGATGACATTGTCAACTGAGGTCAGAATGATAGCATCTTGTTCTCGCCCCTGAAACTTGTGGACGGTGTCCACCTCATAAGTATCTCCCAGCTGCTTGCGGATGGCTGTCACCTGATCCCGATATGGCGTGATAATACCGATGCTCTGGAAATTTTGCTGATGCAGCCGCGGAAGCACCTCCTGCTGGATGACATCGATCTGGCGCTGGTTGAGATGCCCACGGGCGTGATTACCGGCAATCGTCCGGTACATGGTCAATACATCCGGCTCATCATGGTCTTTTGTCATAACGATCAGCTGTCCGTGGTAGAACTTCTGGTTGCAGAAGTTGATGATTTTCGGGTGGCAGCGGTAGTGCTCCCGCAGCAGCGTAACAGGTGCGTCCTGCCATATTTCCAATGCGGAGGATAGCAGACTATGGGTAGAGAAGCGATACCGCTCATCCAAGGAGTACTTTTGCCAAATAGAATCGCTGGTGCGGATGTCATCCTCTGTCAATACATTGGGGAGTTGCTTTAAATCTCCGACAATCACGATATTTCGCGCACAGGAGAAAGCTAGCACCCCGGTGGCCAGATCAACCTGCGAGGCTTCATCTACAATCAAGTAATCGTAAGTGTGATTGATGCTCAGTGTTCCTTTGATGGAATAGGTCGTACTGAGCACCACCGGATACTCGCGTGTGAACTCCTTGGAATTCCATCGAAAATCACTTTTTTCAAAACGCCTTCGATTCCCTTTCCAAGGGTAGCGTACTGCCAATTCCGCGCGGAATAGTCGCAGGGACTTCTGCGTGAGTTCGTCCATCTTCGCATCAAAAGCATAATGCTCCAGCTTGCGAGTCAGTTTCCGCTTTTCGGCCTCCAACTCTCCCCTTTTTACAGAATAGAATTGATGCTGCAAATAGGGAATGACCAGCTCTGGAGAGCGGAGAAACAGTTTGAGTGCATTGCGATTGAAGCGAAACATGATGGAGAGTTTTTGCAAAAGGCCCAAACGAGTCTCATATTCCGCGTGCTGTTCAAACTCCATCCAGAGCGATAGAATTTTCTGCGAGGACAGCTTGTCCAGATTTTCCGTTGGTGTGTTGCTGTAAGTCGCATAGTATTCCTCAAAATAGTGTTGCTCCGGATTCAGATGTAAGAATTCCTGCTCAATTTCCGCGATGCGGTTCTTGGCATCGAGCATTTCGTTCAGTTCTTTGGAGAGTGTGGTCGTTTCCTGGTCCAATTGCTGCCGTTCCTCCGGAGGTATTTCCCAGTCGCTCATGTCCGGATAGCTGCCGGTCTGGCCCTCCAAAAATTTCTGCTTGTTGGCAAGGCTTCCGAGAAACGCCGTCAAGAAGGCTGCATTTTTCTTTTCCAGCTTTTCTGCCACATTGTGCGTTGCAGAATTGTTGTTGGATACGACCGCTACAGTCTGTCCGCTCCGAACAACATTGGCAATAATGTTTAGGATCGTCTGTGTCTTTCCAGTACCCGGAGGCCCCTGAATGATACTGATTTTGGAGGAAAGCGCCCGTTCTACCGCCAGCTTTTGACTCTGGTTCAGGCCAAACGGATAGATCACTGCCTCCGGCATCTGGGGTGCTTTGACTTCTTTTTGCGGTGTAAGATAGTTCGCCAGTACAGTATCTTCGCTGACCTGCGTGATCTTGTTGTACTGTATACTCAGAATGTTGATGTCGTTTTCCGTCACCAAACTGATTGCTGCAGCAGTTTCCTTGAAATATTGAAATGCCTCGAGATTTTTACCGTCCGCCAGACAATTTTGCTGGAACTGCACTTCATTCCTACGAAATGATAAATCTTTCTTTCCGTTGCGGACAATACGATAATACCCACCGAAGTCGAGAAGCTCATCAATTTCGCTTATGGTCTGCCCATTTGCGGCGACAATCACCTGCGCAGGGTCAATCTTCTTTTGTAGGGGTAGGATCTTCACATTGCTGCTTTGAAAGCTGTAGCTTTTATTGGGCGCACTGGTATAGACGACCTCGCACTTCCCGTCATGGAACTGAAAGCTCGCGACCGAGTCCGTCTGGTCTTTTCCCTTTATGATGATTAAGTGCTTTCGTGCGTCCATAGGCATCTCCCCATCAATTCAACTCTCAACTCATAAGTTGCGAGTTATTTCATCACTCGCTCAAGAAGCGTCTGATAGCTGTCCACGACATCATAAACCACATTTCCGTTACTTATTGCTTTGAAATGTTCTCTTGCGCAGTGGATTTTGGATTCCTCAATGAGCCGGAGCTGCATAGAGGACATAGAGCCTTTTGTTTCGGCAACAAAATAGATGTGTTTGACGGTGCCTTCATAGAAAGCAATCGCCCAGTCCGGATTATAATGTCCGACTGGTGTTGCGATATAAAAGCTGTCCGGCAGCTTCACATAAACCGCAACATCTGTGTTGGTGTCCAGGTCGGCTGCAAAATCACGCTCGTTCGTGGAATCGTACATGATATGATCATATAGATGCCGCTGCGCTTTCATTGCATTTGTACCGAGTTTGCCCTTGATGGTCGGTTCGGTAAAGATGTCCGTATCGTAATGCTCATCCAGCACGTTGTAGGTAATATGCTGAATAATTGCAGTTGCCTTTTCGTCATTGATCAAAGCGGCTGCTTTGATAATGAACTCTTCTGGATTGAATTTGAACTGCTCAAAAACGGATTTCTCAATGCCGGTCAGAATTGCAACGACTGCTTTTCGTGTCAAACCGGTCTCTCCGACCAGCTTGCCAATCAGATCATACTTCACACTGCTGTTGGCACGGATTTGCTTGCTGCTGTCATAAGTAGACGACTTTGATTTCGAGAATGCACTCCCGACAAGGAGAGAATCCCTCGACTTGATCTCGTCCATTGCGCCGGTTTCAACCTTGAAGAATATCTTCGGCACATGAAGATTCTGGTTGAGCGATGCGATGGCTTTCTTCACAAGCTCATCCGTATCAAAGTCCACCACATATACGGATTTTGGGCTGATGCGCTTCCAAAGCGCTTTGAACTCCGGCATGGCAAGCTTGTCGGGATCAACTTGTAGCTCCACATTCTTGTCGCGGGCGTTCTCCGGCTGCATAGCGCGGCTGTCATAGACGGAATCAAGAATATTGATCACAGAATCGCGCCGTTTGCTTTGTCGGCATAATATTTGTCAGTCAGTACACCGCGCTTGACATATCCGTTGGCGATCAAATCCTCAAAGATTGCCTGAGCAATATCGCCATCCACAACCTGTTCGTTGCCTCTGGCATCCACAATGACCTTGCCCTTGAAGAGGTCGGCAGTAACCGCCACAGGGCGTCCTGCAACCGCATCGGCAAGCTCAGTCTGCAAGCCCTTTGCAAAGCTGTCATAGCTCTCACTGGCGATGACGGTCAGAACATTGATGGACTGCACATCATTTCCGAGCACGTTGGCATCCATGCGCTCGCCGTCCTGATTGACGCACAGGCGCAGACCGCGACCGACCTCTTGCCGCTTGCGAACCTCGCTGCTGCTTTGTTTCAGTGTGCAAATCTGGAACACATTCGGGTTGTCCCAGCCTTCGCGCAGTGCGGAATGTGAGAAAATGAAACGCACAGGGGACTTTTTCGGGTCACGATCCAGAAGCAGTTCCTTGTTCTTCATGATCAGGTCATAGGCGTCAATATCGTCAGACGTGCCCTCCTTCTTGTCGGAGAGCTTGCTGTCGGTCATTTTGCCCTTCTTATCAACGGAGAAGTAACCGGCGTGGGTATCATGGGCAGAGATCGCGTCCAGATACCGGATGTAGTCCTCGTCGCCGATCTCCCTCTGCATGGAGTTGAGAATGTCGTTGTACTCTTCCTCGAACATATCGGCGTAGATGCCGTTGAACGGATGCCCAACCTCATCATACTGCTTGTACTTCGCAACCTCGTCGATAAAGAACAGGGACAGGACTTTGATGCCCTTATGGAAAAGCTGCCGTTCCCGCTCCAAGTGAGAAAGAATCGTCTCACGGATCTGAATGCGGCGAAGCTGGTCTTCGCTGACCTTGCCGATGACGTCACCGGCAAAGATTTTGACGCCGTTCAGAAACTCCACGGAGTTGTCGCGTCCGTCAATGGACTTCACCACAAAGCCGACTTTGTACTCGTCCAGATTGCCGGAATTGTCATAAAGATTATAACCGATTCCGACTGTTGCCGTTTTCTTGCGGATACCGGACGCACCCTTGCAATCAAACTGAATGGTTGCCGTCGGGTCGGATTTGGAAAGATTGATGCTTTCCAGATAGACGAAGCCCTCGGTTGCCGTGCTGCCGGACTCGGTAATGCCCTTGACGGCAATTTTCTTAACCAGCCGCTTATTGTACGCTTCCATCGCATCAAGGCGATAGACCATGTTATAGATGCTGTCCGCCTTATGAGTGGCGGAGTAGCGCAGCGTCAGCAGCGGAGAAAAAAGTTTCAGATTTTTCTTGGCAGCAGGTCCCTCAACAGACTGCGGCTCGTCAATGATCAAAATCGGGTTTGTTTTGGCGATGATATCGATTGGGCGGCGGGAGCGGAAATTATCAAGTTTTCTGAATATAATTGCTGCGTTTTTATCCGCTCTTTTGCCGCTTTCCAGCTTTTCATTCGCATCAACAGATTTGTTGAATGCTTGCACATTGATGATCATGACATTGATGGCGCTGTCCGATGCAAAGCGGTCAATTTCCGTAAGCTGTGCAGAGTTGTAGATGAAGAACCGGATTTTCTTGCCGTATTCCTCTGCAAAATGATCCTGCGTCACCTGAAAGGACTTATAAACGCCCTCGCGGATGGCAATGCTCGGCACGACCACGATGAATTTGCTCCAACCATAATGCTTGTTCAGCTCATACATAGTCTTGATGTAGGTATAGGTCTTGCCGACGCCCGTCTCCATTTCAATCGTCAGGTTGTAGCGACCTTCCAGCTTGTCCGACGGCTTGATCTGATTGGTACGCTGCACCTTTTGCAGATGTTCCAGAATCAGCTTGTCGGAAAGCTCCGGCACAATGCGTTCATTCCGCCAGCCGGTGAAATCCGCATCGTCTGTCATGGTCTGCTGACCGTAGCCTCTGTCCATCATGTAGGTAGGCGTGAGGTAGGGCTGCCCGGCAAAGACGTCAACAACTGCTTTTGCCGCATCCGCTTGAAATTTTTGATGTTTGAATTGCAGCTTCAATCGTCTTCACCTCCGGTTTCCTCATCGATCCACTCTTGCAGTTTCTTTTGCAGCATCTTCTTGTCCGGCAGATACAGGCTGTACTCTGATGCAAAGATGTTGCTGTTTTCAGGTAAGGTCATCTGAACTACTGCGTCGTTCTTTTCCTTGCAGAGCAAAATGCCGATGGTCGGGTTTTCGTCAGAGAGCTTCTGGCAGCGGTCATAGTAGTTGACATACATCTGCATCTGTCCCAAGTCCTGATGGGTGAGCTTGTCGATTTTCAGATCGATCAGCACATAGCAGCGGAGCAGACGGTTATAGAAAACAAGGTCAACATAGAAGTTTTCCTCGTCGTAGGTAAATCGCTTCTGACGCGCTTCAAAGAGATAGCCTTTGCCCAATTCAAGCAAAAACTTTTGCAGCTTGTCAATAATTGCGGATTCAAGGTCTGTTTCGGAATACTTCGCCTGTTCTTCAAGCCCTAAAAATTCAAGAACAGTCGGCTGCTTGACAATATCCGTAGGCTTTTCAATCACGTTGCCTTCACGCGCAAGACGCATGACTTCGCCCTTGTTCCGGCTGAGTGCCAGCCGCTCGTACAGGCTCGAATTGTACTGCCGTTGCAGTGTTCGTAAGCTCCATGCAGATTTTGTCGCTTCAATTTCATAAAAGCTGCGTTCATCCGGGTTTTTGATTCGCATGAGTTGCAGATAATGCGACCATGAAAGCGTAAACGGAGCAGGCTCGTCCGAAATCCGAAACAGCGTGTCGGATTTTCCTTCAACGAATTTCCGAAACACTGCTTCGGAAATTCGATCCTGATAGTTTAGGTAAAATTTTCTTGCGTTTTCAAGAGTATCAACCAAAAATCCCTTGCCGAACTCTGTATTCAGCGCATCGGAGAGTGTCTGAATGACCTTTTTGCCGTATCCGGCGCGGTCTTTCCCAGACTGTTGCTCTTCCACGATCCAATAGCCCAGCGCATAGTACGTCATAAGCTGAACGTGATTGACCTGATTGACTGCAATTTTTCGAGCGTGCTGAATCAGTTCAATGGAGTTGCGGCACAAAGCATTCAAGTTGACTGCAAGAGTATCCGGAGTCTTTGGTATTAAGCTGTTATTGTCCATTTCCGCACCTCCTCAGATCACCCTCACGCGCTTGGAAATATCGTTTGCATCTTCCGGCATATAGAGCTTGAAAATCTCGAACACGTTGATCTTCTCCGGGCTGGATGCAAAGCCGGAATCGCGGAAGACAGCACGGAGCGGCTTACGCTGTGCGATCTCCTTGACCACGCTTTCGGGAATATTCGCGTCAAAGCAAGCGATGAGGTCGCCGTCGTTGTAGGTGTGGACGGTACAGCCGTCCAACTGCTCGGACTTGTACGGCAGGGACAGCGGCAGACCCCAATCGATCAGGCAGCCAAACAGCAGGTCGAGGTCGGTGCGGTCATCCTTGATGTTGGATTCCAGCCCCGCGAGCATCCCCTGATCGTAGTCATCCGGCGCATAGTAGACATCCTTCATGTTGCTATCGTCCAGCTTGAGAACGCGGAAACCGATGTCGAGGTCTTGCGTGGTCATGGGGCTTTCCGACTTGATCTTATCCCCAGCGCGGCGGATGCGCTCCTTGCCTATTTCGCAGATGTTTTTGTAGCCCGCCTTGTAGGCTTCGCTTGCTTCGTCACATGGCTCGGGAAGCTGTACCATGATGAATTTGCGATGTCCGCCGTCCTCGGCGTTGAGCTGCATGACAGCGTGAGCGGTGGTAGCGGAACCAGAGAAAAAGTCGAGAACTATTCCTGAGCTGGAAGATAGCATTTGGCATATCATTTGAATATACGCACAGGATTTAGGAAATGACATATATTCGCCATCAAGTAGCTTTTTTACTTCCTGCGTTCCAACTTGATTGTTAATGCACTTATCATCCCAAATTGTTTTATACTTTCTTGTCCTCTGCCCGTTTTCACGAACAAGGTAGTCCTTGACGAAAATATCATACTCACTTCTACGCTCAATCATCCGTGCTACTAACCGAGATTTATCTGCTATGCACTTTTGCTTTCCCCACATCCATCGCCCATCTCTGCCATCAGACTTTTTAGGCACAACAGTTAGCCAGCCGTCATGAAAATCAAGGGACACTTCCTGTGTTGTAGGATCGACATATATGGGGAAAAACATATCAGGTCTATCTTCTCGAAGAGAAGCTACGCCTCGTTGACGAAGTCCTAATAAGCGATACGCACCGTTTCCATCAGAATAACAGTATTCAGCTTTTTGATCTTCTGTTAAGGGCATACCATTTACAAGACATTTTGTAGAGTCTTTAGCGTAGCACAGCAAATATTCGTGTACAGTTGCGACAAAACTGTCAGATTGGCGCCCTCTTGGATTATTCTGAACGATTATTTTTGACACAAAGTTTTGACTACCAAATACCTCATCACATATTTCCCCTAAATTATCAATTTCATTATCATCAATTGAAATGGCAATTGCACCATCCTCCGTCAGCAGATTCCTCGCCAACAGCAGTCGAGAATAAATCATGCTGCACCAGTCGGAATGGAACCGTCCGTTGGTGTCGGTATTCTTGAACAGGCGGTTTTCGTCCTCGTCGTACATTCCCATCTGCTCGTTTTCTTCTTCCTGTGAGCGCATGAAATCGTCGGCATAGATGAAGTCGTTGCCAGTATTGTACGGCGGGTCAATGTAGATCATCTTGACCTTGCCGAGATAGCTTTCCTGCAAGAGCTTGAGGACTTCCAGATTATCGCCCTCGATGTAGAGGTTTTCGGTGGTGTCCCAGTCCTTGCTCTCCGCCACGCAGGGGCGCAGCGTCTTACGGATCGGCTTGTTGGCTTCCACGATTGCCGCCTTCTTGCCGACCCATGTGAACTCGTATGCCTCGTCGCCGTCCACCACGTCCGGCGAAAGCATCTGTTTCAGCAGATCAAAATTGACCGCCCGTTTGTACACCTTCTTCTCCGGCGTACTGTGTTCCTCGTCCAGCATCTCCGTGATGCAGTTGGGAAACAGGGCAGCAATGCGGTCTATGTTCTGCGCCGTCATATCCGGCGATTCAAATTTCATGTGGTTCATTAGGATTTTTCTCCTCATCTTCTTGTTGAGTATTATTGCTATTTGGCAACATGCTAAAGTCAATCTCAGATAGCCGTTGCTGCAATTCTGTTACAGCCGGGGGAATGTCAATTTTATATGATGCAAGCTGCTTTGCTATTTCACTCATGGCTCTTGTCGCTGGGGCTATTTCGCTTTGCAAAGCGGCAATTTTACCAAGGTTGGCAATGGCGGCAATTACTTCGGGCTTCAAAGTGCATTCACCTGTTGCAAACCGTCCAATCTGCGACAAGGTTTTTGAGACTTCCGGACTAATAATTGGCTGATTTGATGTAATGCTTTTTAATGCTTCGGATACGACAAGCAAGCCACTTGTGTCAATCGGAGAATGTAAAGCTGCCAAAGCTGAACTTAGTGTGTTATTAAAATCTGTGGATGTAACTTCGGTGTTTGTTTCTTTCGCACCAATTAGTTTTCCAATGGCTGAATCCAGTTCTGTATTCACTTTCTTAAAAAGCTTGTGTGCCTTGTTGAACTGCTCATAGTCTATATTGTGAGCATGCATTACATCGTTTCTGTAGTTGCGAATTTCAGAAAATGAGCTGCAAAGTGTCTCTACGCAGTCATCTCCCAGAAGAAGCGTCCACAATCTATTTTCATCTAATTTGTTGATAGCATCCAGCAGTTCAGCTCGCGTAAACTGCCATGACAATGTTTTGTTAATCGTTTCTTTTGCCTTTTTGACAAATGCCGCATCCGAAAAGAGCGTTTCAAAAATGTTCCCAAGCTCCTGTTCTTCCAATCCCACAATTACTTTTTGAGAATTTTCATCGCCATGCAGTGAACTTGCAAGATACAGAAGCTTTCGCAGTTTTCGTTCGAATTCATTTACTATTGGATACAATGCTTTGTTAAAATAAGCGGAGCATTCGTTTGCGAGAACTGTAGGTCTGTAATTTTCGCACACTTTCCTGTTGAGCGGGTCAAGAATTTTTGCCGCTTCCATACTTACGCCAGGAACACTTATCAACAGAGTCCAGCATTTACTATTCTCAATCGTTGTAATCTCTTTAGTAACCTTTGGGGAAATGCTCAGGTTCTCCAAATCAGCTTTGTATTGGTCAGACGTAAAAAGATATTCTTGAATCACTTCATTTCCTCCATTCTCTCTGTAATTGTTTTAACTCCGCGTTCATTTCCATCCGCCGATTTAGCTGCTTCTCTCGCCGCATTTTGTTTTCCAGCACGGAAATCTGCTTTTCAAGCTGCTTCTTCTTTTCATCACGCTCGACAGATTCTTTCAGGCTCTCGCCGGAATCTATTTGCAGCTTGTCCCCGGCAATCTGGCGGACAAGGCTTTCATAGACGGCATCCATATTCAAGCCGTCGATGCTGAGATGCAGTTCGTCTTCCAGCATCCAGTCGGTGTGATAATAGCGGCTGACCTTGAAGGCGTTGCTGCCGGACGCAGCAGCCTCCTTGTAGCCGATCCACGCCTGAGCCTTGCCGTCACAGGTCAGAATAAAGAGGATATGGTACGGGATTTCCTTGTCGATTTGTTTTAGCACAGCTTCATCAAGCTGCGGCTCGTTCAGCCGCACCTCGAACACTTCAATCTCGGCCACTGCTTCGCCCGCAGCGATGTTCAGCGTAGACGCTGCCAGCTTGTTTCGCCAGTAGACCAGCCGGATCTGATCGACAAACACACGGCGCAAAGCAGGGGAAATGTCAAGATTCTCATAGAATTTCTGCTTCGGTATTCTTTTGTTAAATTCAGTCGCTTGAGGAAAACCTACCACTTTTAAAGTCACCTGCCAAACTTAGCTTTTAGTTCCGGATCACCATCTATCTGTTCAATCACCCACGGCTGCAAAAAATAATTTATTTGCGGGTTCGCCATATTTACTGCATGGGTTGATCCTGCAGGCAAAATAACATAAAAATGTTGCAATTCTAAAACCACTCCATCGTGCATCGGAAGCATCGCTGTATGAGTAGACTCATTAAGGAGATACCTTATTAGTTCTACTTTATTGCCGTCAATTCGTTTTAAATAAGCAATCCGAGCTTTTTTCAGCCGCTTATTATAATATTTGTCCTTGATCTTTTTTGCGATGATTACAACTAAAAACACTACCAGAATTGATGTCGATACAACAAATACAATTCCAATTGCAAATCCGTATTTGTCACGGAAGCTTGTCATATACAGTTTCTCTATTATTGCATTCGGAAGAAAAAGCAGTAATCCGCTTGCAACCGACAAAGCACCAAGTATGCGCGGGGGCAACTTCAAAAAATCAACAATATTCTTCATATAACCATCCTTATTTCACGACTAAGAAGCAAATCAGCTCAAAATCATCCAGCCCCGAAACCGCACTGAGCAGCGCAGATGTGCCGCCGCTCTTGAACAGACTGTCAATATCGTTTTCTTCTTTTGCGTCAATGATGGAATTGATCGCCTCGCTCAGTAGCTCAGAGATTTCACCCATTTTGCGTCCGTCATCCGTCTCATCATTGAATCGCTTACAAAGCTCCGCACAAGGCTCACCCTTGCCACGGCAGAGCAGACGCATCGTGTCGAGCAATTTCTTCGGGTTCAGGTAATCGCAGACAATTTCGCCCTCTTCACTGATGTAAACCATGTAGAAGGGGTGAATGCGGTTCCGGTTGTCAATGTTCACGCTGTCATTGATATTTCTGAGGACGAAAATCACACCGGCTGGAGAATCCTCCGTCTGCCCGACAACGGTGTGTAGCCCCTTTGGTGCGGTTTCGATGTCCTCGTGCTGCTTCATGTATTCGAGCAGATCAAGCCGGAACTCGTTAAGTCCCAAATCCATGATGGAAATGCCGCTGGTCATGTCTTCAATGTCCACGACTTCCTCTTGCAGCCGCTTGAGCTGTGCGCGGCGGTATTCAAGATCGCCTTTTTCTTCGGCATTGATCAGATCATCGTCGCCGGTGGAGGTCATGACCGAAATCTTCATGCGGGTTTCCACACGGCTTTTCAGGTTGATATACTCGTCGAGGTCCATATCCGGCCAGAAGTTTACGAGCTGGATATGGTCGTTTCTGCTTCCGATACGATCAATTCGTCCGAACCGCTGGATAATGCGCACAGGGTTCCAATGAATGTCATAGTTGATGAGGTAGTCGCAGTCCTGCAAGTTCTGACCTTCGGAAATACAGTCGGTTGCAATCAGAATATCAAGCTCATCAGTGCTTCCGGGCAGAAGTACGGATTTTCCTTTGGAAACAGGCGAGAAACAGGTCAGCACTGTGTTGAGGTCTGCCCGAAGCTTTGGAATGGTGGTCTTTCCGTCAACCGTGCCGGTGATCTCTGCCGTTTCCAGCCCGAAATTCTCTTTTGCAAATTTACTGACGTTCGCAAAGAGATAGTCTGCGGTATCAGAGAACGCTGTGAAAATGATGATCTTCTTATTACCAGGATTGATTGGATGCTCGATTTTCTTCTGGATTAAACCAAATAATGTTTGCAGCTTCGTGTCATGCTCCGGCGTGATGTCGGTAATCATGAGGGACAGGAGTTCCAGATTATCTGCGTCCTTTTCCAGCTCGCGCATCCATGAAACATAGTCCATATCAGCGAGATCAATTTTAACCTTCTTGCCGACAGAGAAGAAGTCAGTGTTCTGATCATCGTAATCAAAATCTTCTGTGTCGGAAATCTCAGTCAGATTCAGGACACAGTCCCCAGACTGATAATTTTTTATCGTCCCAATCGTATCGTCAATCAGCTTTTTAATACGGTCAATCGTCAGGCGGAAAGAAGCGACTGAGCTTTCCAGACGCTTGAGAAGGTTGATGCTCATAAGACGTCGAATGCCTTCTTCACGTCCTTGCTGGGTCAGGCTGTTTCCCTTGTGGTGCGTCATGTCGATGTACTTTGCCAACTTCGACGGCATGATATAATTCGACGGCGTATAGATCGTCAGGCTCAACGACATGAGCAAATTATAAATATCGTTATAGTTGATAGCGTCGCTCAGGTCTGTCAGGCAGGGACGCAGCGAAATCGGCGGCAGACGCTCCGGAAATTTACCGATGTCGGAAGTGTTGTAATATTTTTCGATGTGCTTTCTTGACCGCGCAATCGTTACACTGTCCAGCAGTTCAAAGAAATCAAAATCAAGTGTCCGTAAAAGCTCGTCCGTCGTCCGTTCGTCAGCAGGGAGCTTGCTCCATGTATTGAAAGATTTCTGCGCCTGACGGAAAATTTCATCAATACTTTTGGTCGTGTCGAGCTTTTTGTTCATCTGCGAAGCATCACCTTCATAGGCGAGTGCGAGCTGATTTTTAAGGTCGATAAACTTGTTGTTGACAGGTGTTGCCGAGAGCATAAGTACCTTCGTTTTTACACCGGCACGAACTACTTTATTGAGTAGTTTCAGATAACGGTTTTCCTTTGCATCCTCACCGGACACCTCACCGCCGTTACGGAAGTTGTGGCTCTCATCAATGACAACAAGGTCATAGTTGCCCCAATTCAAGCGGTCAAGATCAATTCCGTTCGACTGTCCATGCTCGCGGGAAAGATCCGTATGATAGAGGACGTCGTACCTCAACCGGTCTGCTGCAATGGGATTGTTGATATAGTTGCCCTTGTATGTATTCCAGTTCTCAGAGAGCTTTTTCGGGCAAAGGACAAGCACAGATTTGTTGCGGTTCTCATAATACTTGATCACTGCAAGCGCAGTAAATGTCTTGCCGAGACCAACGCTGTCTGCCAGAATACAGCCGTTGAATTTCTCAAGTTTGCTGATGATGGCAAGAACTGCGTCGCGCTGGAAGTTATAAAGCATCCCCCAGATTTTACTTTCCTTAAAACCCGTTGCCTCGTTAGGCAATTCGTCTTCAGATATATCATCAAGAAATTCGTTGAAAATATTATAAAGCGCAACAAAATAGATGTATTCAGGTGCGTTTTCGCGGTATGCAGCAGAAATGTTTTCAATCACAACGTCTGTAACTTCTTGTAGTCTATTTTTATCATTCCAAAGTTGTTCAAAAAGTTTGAGAAAATAATTGGCATTCTCATAGCTTTCGGTTTTCTGTACCGGATAATAAGCGTTGTTGCCGCGCTCACAGCCGAGGTCAACAGTAGTAAAACCGTTGATCGGCATATAGGTACTTTCATCGACTGTCATAAAGCCCATCATCTGCTCCTGCGTGACATTCGACTTAAAAATGGCTTTGCGCCTGATCCAGTCTGCGCATTCTTTTGCAACCGCCTTTTGTGTCAGCTCATTGCGGAGTTTTACTTCAAACTCTGTGCCATATAAACTACGTTCTCTTGAAATGCGGGGAATGTAGAATTCCCGCTGTGCTTTAGGTGTTTTTTCAGTTACAAAAGTTGGGGAGGTAAAAATGAAACGCAGCTCATCGATGCTTTCAAGCTGCTTCTTCAACTCTTGGTATGCATAAATCGAAAAGCATGCCGCAGCGATAGATAGTTTACTCCCTGTCCGAATGCTTTCTTGCAGGTCGTTCTTGACGATATGATTGATATTATCGATGATTTGCATTTACCCACCTCAATAATTAGAGCTTTGTAATGATTTAGTTCCAATATCACCAGCAAGCGCCAAAGATTACTTTTTATCCGGCACGACCTCCACAATATCCTCGATTCTACAATCCAGCGCAGCGCAAATCTTCACGAGTATCTCCGTGGTAACATGTCCGTTCCGCCCCATCTTGGTGACGGATGCTGGGCTAATACCTGCCTTTTCACACAGGTCCTTTTTCTTCATGTCCTTATCGATGAGCAGCTTCCAGAGTTTTTTATAACTCACAGACATAAATATCTCCTCCGTACCGATATACAAAAAATGCTCTGCCGCTTGGCAGAGCATTCGGTCTATTGCAGCCATACTGCCAAGGCCTATTCCAACACTTGACAGCGTTGTTTATAATGATAGCACATTTGGGCAGGAAAAGCAAGAAAATGATAAATCCGCACGAATTCCGACTCTATTCAATTTCTTTTCAAGTGCGAAAGAAACGGTTGAACCTCCGGACAGTCAGAGCTACAATGCCAACACCTCATCACGAGGGCAAACTGATTGGAGGTCAAATGATGAATCATGAAGTAAAGTCATTTCAGAACTACGAATCAATCACCATTGGCGAACTGAAGGATCAAGCTAACAGTCTACTGAATCTGGTAACGGAAGAACAGCGACCGCTGCGCGTATGCATGAATAATGGCAAAGAGTTTCTGCTGTTCCCTCAAGACCTGCTCGCTCCGATCTGCGATTCCGACTTTCGCTTGATCCTGCTGTCAGCAATGCGGTATGCGATGGGCAAAAACACATGTATGCCCGTGGTGGTTTCCGATTATATCAAGCGTCACATTCGTCTTCTGGATGATAAGTTTCTCGTTCTGGCTGCCGATGATATCAGGCGATACCTTGAAGACTACGCAGAGCATGAGCCAAATTCGAATCTTTGGCAGAGTCTTTTAGGCGTACTTGAGACTGAACAGCGAGCGCGTGCCACTCGTGAAGCAAGAAAAATCCGACCTTGCCCGGCCTGTGGGAAACCTTTGGAAATCATGAGCATTGCCGACAGCTGGCATTCACCCGGTGGATTTGATGTAATTGCCCACTGCAGAAACTGTCTCGCTGATTACGAATGGTTCTGCGACAAGGATGGTGGCACCTCAGATATGAAGCAGTATTTTTTTGGGTAAGGCAGTGTAAAAACCGACGCTCACATGAACAAGCGCATTCTCGTATTTCAATATACTTTCCCTTAAAATGTCCCTCAAATTACGGGAATGCGATAGTTATTGAGGGAAAGCGAGTTTCACCTTTAGAGAGCAAATGCGTGATAGTATTCTTTGTCTATAGCGCTGCAACTGCTGAGCTGCCACCCTCGCAGAAACCTCTTGCATAACAGCCTCCTCAGAGTTACAATGCAGACGCCCTGAAACACAAAACGCTTCCCATCCGGCACCGGTGAATCTTCACCGAAAACCGGGCGGGAAGCGTTTTTGACCACATAGATTACCACATACGGCTCTGGAACACTCGGAAACAGCGGAGATAAGAGCGTCAAAGAGTAAGTAAAACAAATAGGAAATGGCTAAAAACCGCTATAAACGAGTAGAAAAAGTGTTCTCGATAAGTTTGGGACCATCAGGCCGCAGGTTCGAACCCTGTCACTCGGACCATAAGTCCACCGTAATTTCGATAGAATTACGGTGGCGTTTTTCTATGCCCGAAAACCGCTTGATACAAGGCTTTTCAGGCATTTCAACACATAAATCGATCCCGCTGCGGAGAAATTCCGCAGCGGGATTTTCATTTTATGTAGGCTTTTTTTGTCACAAGTGTAGCAGTAATCGTTAGATTCACGTATATTCGTTGAATTCGTGTTGCCTCTTTCTGGATGAATAATTCATTTCAGTCTTGAAATATGGAATTAATTTCTTTATAATGGAAATGCGTGGATAACGCAGACGAAACATATCATTAGAACGAAATGCGCTGATGATTTTTGGTGAAGAAAGCAAATGGGCTTCTAATGTACTCCATTTTACGGACTGAGCCGAAGTTGTATTTTCGTGGAGTTTGCCACTCCACGTGTAACGCAAAACATAGTTATTTTTCTGTATTATAGCACATTGCATATTCAAATGCAATTGAATCAACAAAGAAATGGAAGAAAAAAGTACGTTTTTGTCAACTTACGTTAATTTTTTGCGGAGAATTCCGTTGACTTAAAGTTCAGCGCAGTCATCCCAGCAGTCTGGATGAAATTAAAATAAGATCCACACCCAACATAATCACTGCACAAGGAGGAATTACAAAATGGCAAAGGGTGAGAATATCTTCAGACGGCGGGACGGTCGCTGGGAGGCTCGGTATATCAAGGGTCGAGAACTATCGGGGAAAATCAAATATGGCTACTGCTATGGGAAAACATATCGGGAAGCCAAAGTGAAAGCCGCAAAGCACAAAGCGGCTTTGGAAAATGGAGCTCTCTTACCGACGGCCACAACGCAAAAACCGTTCTCCAGTTATTGCCTGGGATGGCTACATACAAAGAAATGCACGGTGAAAGAATCGACGTATATTAAATATAGCACCGTAGTCAATAAGCACATCATGCCAAAGCTGGGCGAGTGCTGCCCGTTGGGATTTACCACAGAGCTGATGGATGACTTTATCAAAGAGTTACAGTTTGAAGATGAGCTGGCGCCGAAGACGGTGCATGATATTCTAGTCGTGCTGCATGGCATTTTGAAGTTCGCTTCCTCGAAGTTTGCAGGCTCATTTCCCGCGGTGGAGATCAACTATCCGAAGATTGGCAAGAAGGAGATGCGCGTTTTGTCCAGAGAAGAGCAGGCGCGCCTCGTTGCCTATCTACATGAGGATCTGGATTCGTGCCGATTTGGTATCTTGCTGGCGCTATGTACAGGCATACGAATTGGTGAACTCTGTGCACTGCAGTGGGAAAGTGTTTCTACAAACGATAAAGCTATCCGAATTGCAAAGACCCTGCAAAGGCTGCATGATACCAGCGTATCGCAAGGTGCTCGAACAAGGATTGTGATTGGTCCGCCCAAAAGCGATACCTCCGTGCGAACGATCCCTATGACGGAATACGCAACCGGGCTTTGCAGGCGCATGAAACCGCAAAGTTCAGCTGCGTATGTTCTGACCGGAACGGAAGCGTTCATGGAGCCGCGGACATTGCAGTATCGATTGGAAAAGTACACGCAGGCATGCGGTCTGGAGGGCGTACATTTTCATACGCTGCGCCACACATTTGCGACGCGAGCTGTTGAGGTCGGATTTGAAGTTAAATCATTGTCAGAAATATTAGGACATGCCTCTGTGACGATCACGTTGGACCGGTATGTGCACGCTTCGCTGGAACTGAAACGGGATAATATGCAGAAATTGAAGGTAGTGGGTCTATGATCTACCGCTTTTGTAGTGGAGTGGCAAACTCCACGAAAGCTCCGCTGATGCGGCTTCCGGCTGAAATGCTGGGGTTTTGCGGAGAGGGAGAGATAGATATTAAATAGGGAGGTGGGATATGTGGCGACGACAGCGACCAGCTGTTTGGCAGAGGAGAGCTCTGCCGATGTGATCATTCAAATAGCAAAACCTGTATTGGAACAAAAGAAGCTGTACCTGATAACGAAGCGTGCTTTTGACATAGTATGTTCTTCCTTGGGACTACTGATTCTGGCAATTCCAATGCTGATCATTGCATTGCTCGTTACGTTGGACTCGCCGGGTTCCCCAATTTTTAAGCAGGAGCGGCTCGGCCTCCACGGGAAGCCGTTTATGATCTATAAATTCAGGTCAATGCGACTTGATGCGGAGGTGAACGGCCCGCAGTGGGCAGATGAACAGGATCCAAGATGCACACACTTCGGCCAAATTCTCAGACGCACCCGGCTGGACGAGCTTCCTCAGTTCTATAACATCCTGCGCGGCGACATGAGTTTCGTCGGCCCGCGGCCGGAGCGTGCTTATTTCTACGGAGAATTTGAAAAATACATTCCCGGTTTCTCCAACCGGTTAATAGTTGTTCCTGGCCTGACTGGATATGCTCAGGTGAATGGCGGATATTCTCTGAAGCCGGAAGAAAAAATTATCTACGATATGGAGTATATAGAGCACCGGTCTGTGCTTATGGATGTCAAGTGCATTATAAAAACGGTGTCATTGATTTTTACACACGAAGGAGCAAGATAAATGAATAATGCACCGACTGTGTCTGTGATTATGCCAGCATATAATGCAGAGAGCACACTGATGAGAGCGGTGCTTTCCGTTATTCATCAGACCTTTACCGATTGGCAACTGCTGATTATTGATGATGCTTCGACGGACAACACACTATCAATAGCCAAGAAAATTAGTGCAGAAGATTTGCGAATCAGCGTTGTGTCTTCTCGTGTTAACCAAGGAGCGGCTGCTTCTCGCAACAAAGGGATTCAACAGTGCAAAGGAGCGTACGTGGCATTTATTGATAGTGATGATATATGGTGCCCCGAAAAACTCGACAGGCAGTTGAAGTTGATAACAAAAACAGGGGCTGATTTGTGCTATACAGCGTATGCGCTTGTAAATTTGGATGGAGATAAAGTACGTGCTGATTATTGTGTCCCGGAGCATACGAGTTATGAAGAATTGCTCTGTGAGAATGTTATCGGTTGTTCTACAGTGCTTCTTTCTGCGGCATTAGCTCAAAGTCATCCCTTTGACGTAGACTTTTACCATGAAGATTATTCTTTGTGGCTAACACTGCTGAAAGAAGGTTGCACGGCTGTTGGCTGCAATGAGGTGCTTGTCAAATGGTGTCTTCGGGAAGGCTCCAGATCCTATAGCAAACTGAAGAGTCTGAAAATGCGGTGGAAAATATATCGTAATCAGTTACATATGCCAATATGGCAGAGTATCCATTATCTTCGGACGTATATTCGTGCAGGCTTAAAAAAATATAAAAAGCTCAGAAATTCGTCAAAGCTCAGAAATTCGTCCTCGGCTCAGGAGAACGCTTATGAAGGCTGAACGTCACATTTTGCTTTTGTGCGGTGTTTTTGCAAAAGAGAATGAAGTCGAAGTGATTGCTCAGGCAAAGAAAAGTGTAGAATTCTCAGCAAATCAAATGCAGCTGAAGCTGATTCGCGGCTTGAAAGAGGCAGCAAACACCCAAGTAATCTCCGCACCTTTTATCGGACATTATCCGAATCAGAGCCGCAGTTTGTATTTTTTTGGATTCGCTGTCCCACAGCATTTATGCAAGTATGTCCTGTTTAACAATATTTGGGGCATTCGCAATCTGTCCAGGGCACGCGCTTTGAAAAAGGCAGTTCGTGGATTCGCCCTCGATGGAAACGGAGAAAAGCTAATTGTTGTATACAGCGCTCACGATCCGTTTTTAGCGGCAGCAGCCTACGCAAAAAAACTGAACCCGAAAATAAGAATCTGCCTTATTGCTCCCGATCTTCCGCAATATATGAATCTCGAAGCCAAAAGAGGTTTTCTCTATGACTTCTTTAAGCAATTCGATATCAAATCAATCCAGAAACATATTAAGTCAGTTGATACATCTGTTGTACTGACAGAAGCTATGGCAAAAGCGTTGCGGTTGACGGACCGGCCATATGCTGTTGCCGAGGGAATCGTGGATTCGATTCCAAAGGGCCCTGTCCACACTGCTTACGGAGAAACAGTCAATATTGTATATGCCGGTAAATTGTATTTCAGATTCGGTATCTGCTCTTTGGTAGAAGCGTTTTCCTTGCTGAAAGACAACAATTATCGTTTGATTTTATGTGGGAACGGTGATGCGGCGGAATATCTGCAAAAGTGTGCCATAGAAGATCCGAGAATCATTCTTCCGGGGCAAGTATCGCCTGAAAAGGTGAAGGAATACATTTCTTCCGCCGCAGTGCTTGTGAATCCTCGACCGAACAACGAGGAATATACGAAATACTCTTTCCCTTCCAAGGATATAGAGTATCTTTTGAGCGGAAAACCAACGGTTGCCTTTCTCCTGGATGGCATGCCGAAGTGCTATCGGGATTTTTTGTATGCCGTTGACCAAAACAAAAATATCCCTTATGCCATTTGTGCTGCCTTAAAGGCGGCTATTTCCGCGCCAAAGGAAGAAACAGAAAAAAGGCATATGCAATTTCTGCAATATGCCGCAGAAAACCTCTTGGCATCTGCCATAGCAGAGAAAATAATCAGAATGAACTTTAACGAGGATGCTTGACATGCGAAGGGCCCGAGTTGTTCAGCAGTATGTGATGACTGCCAGCGATGGCGGATTGAAAACAGAATATGAAGCACTGAGCAGCCGGAAAGCGCTGTCGGATTATTACGAATTCGTTCCTGTGGTGCTGAACAACTGCCACTGTGGGATCAGCCTTTCGGATATCCGTTTTTACCGTAACGCCATTCGCGAAGCGGATCCGGATATCGTCCACATCCGGGGCGCAGGAATGGAAAGTCTAAATGCTGTTCTCGGCGCAAAACTTTCCGGTCGCGGGAAGGTCCTTGTGACCGTTCATGGTATGTTCAGCGATTTGGTGTACTACTCGCCGATAAAGCGCTGGATATGCAGACATGTGGTGGAGCCCATAATCTTTGGCTTATCGGATGGCGTTTCCTGCGTCTATGAGCGGGCGTCACAGCGTGATGTATTTCGACGATACAAGAAGAAAATGCTTCCGTTTGTGTATAACCGCATGCCCCAATACCCTGATTGCAGTGCAGAAGAAAAGCGCGCGTTGCGCACGGAATTGAACCTTCCGGGTAATGCAAGAATCGGCATCTATGTCGGCAGGGTCACGAAGGAAAAGGGACTGGCTTACTTGGTCGATGCGTTGAAGCAGCTGGATACGAGTTGGCCGCCGGAGCTTTGCCTATTGGTCGTGGGGGATGGCGATTATCTGCGGGAGATGCAGGCTGAATGTTCCGCGCTGCGGCACGCGCAGCAAGTGATTTTCACCGGTCAACAAGAACAGGTTCAAAAATATCTGAATGCTTCCGATTTCTTTCTTTCCCCTTCTTTGCATGAAAATCTCTCCATTTCTATTTTGGAAGCATGCGCAGCAAAGCTGCCGTGCCTTGTGTCGGATGTAGGCGGAAACGGCGAGATCATCGAAAACGGAAAGAATGGGTTAATGATTGCGCCGTTTTCAGTAGATGCGCTCGCTTCCGGACTTCGAAAGATGGGCGATGATAAATATCGTGCCGAAATAAAGCAAAGTGCAAAACAAGTAGATTACAGCAAATTTTCCGATGAACAGGTAGATCAACATATCAAACAGGTATATGACCGGCTGTTACAACGGTGATAGGAGTTCCCCAAATGATTAGTATTGTTGTACCAGCTTATAATGCCGCAGGTGTGATCGGAAAATGTATAGACTCGGTTTTGCGGCAGACCTATTCAGATTTCGAATTGCTGATCATTGACGATGGCTCCAGAGATGAAACGGCAGAAATCGTGGCAGCAAAAGCTGCTCAAGATGCTCGTATCCATCTAATTCGTCAGGAAAATGCCGGGGTCAGTTCTGCACGGAATACAGGAATAGCAGCCGCTTCAGGGGAACTGCTTTGCTTTATTGATAGTGATGATACGGTATCGGCAAATTATCTGGAGACATTGCACACGCTGTACAGTCCCGGCGTGCTCCCTGTGATCGATGTCGTTCGCAGTGACCGCAACGGTTCCGCGCTAAATCCTATGCCTGAAACCTTTACATTGGATGGTAACTGGGTCGATTCATATTTTTGCGGGCAGCTTAGATATGGAATTGCTTTTTCCGTCTGTAACAAGCTCTTTTCTCTACAGACGCTTCGCAGAGAGCATATCGTGTTCCTGCCGGAGCTGTCTATCGGCGAAGATATGCTGTTTGTTTTTCAGTATCTGCAGCATTGCCGGTCGATTTGCTTCAGTAAGGATGCCGGTTACCATTATACCATTGCACAGGGATCAGCCATGTTCTCCTCAAGGGATTACACGCAGCCATACGAAAAGACCTTCAAGGTCATGTCTGAAAAAGGGCGTTTTCCCTTTCCAATTGCCGACAGGACATTATCCCGATGGGCGTTCGACGCGAGCATTATCATTATTGCCAATCCGTTTATCATCGATAGAAACTATGCGGAATTCAAAAAGTGGTGGCGTCAATTTCGTCAGACGGCGTTATACCGTGCTGCCGTTGCTTCGGAAAAGCCATCCGGTTATAAACGAAGAGTTTTGCATTTTGCCTTGCACTCTGAGAACACGATTGCAATATATGTGCTTTTCAGATTACTGAGATTCGGAAAGAAGAAGTAGAAACGAGGTGAACCCCATTGACTGAACTGCAAGAAATCGAGTTCGGACTTTTGCAACAGTTCTTATCTGTATGTGAACAGTTGAATCTAACCTACTATCTCGTCTGCGGCAGCGCACTCGGTGCAGCGAAGTATGGCGGTTTCATTCCGTGGGATGATGACATTGATGTTGCACTTCCGAGAAAGGACTACGAAATTTTCTGTAGGGAAGCTCCCAGGATATTGCCGGAATGGTGCTTCTTACAGAACTATCATTCAGAACCACAATACTATCTCCTCGGAAGCAAACTGCGCGACAGCAGAACAACCTACATAGAGATGATGACGGATCACCTGAAAATCAACCAGGGGGTGTTCATTGATATATTCCCGTTGGATGGACAATGGCGCACTGAGCGCGAACACCAAATGTTCCGAAAAAAACGGGCGATCTTTGAGGCGGCGCGGCGTGTCAGACTGAATTATAACCGTTTGTCACCGCAAAACATCGGTATGGTACGGACGAATTGGTACTGGCTGCTCTTCCGCCTTTTTGGGTATAAGCACGATACCGCTGCGGAAACGGCGGCGTTTGATAACTATATTTCCTCGTTTTCTACTGATGACAGTAATATCTGGTGCAATCATGCCAATTCAACTTCTCCATTGGAATACGCGCCAAAAGAGCAATATGGCAACGGGGTTTGGATGAAGTTTGAGGGGATTTCGGTTCGCGTTCCGGCTCAGTATGATGCCTATCTTACGCAGAAATACGGAGACTGGCGAGGCGGAATACCGCCGGACGAGCAGTATGGTCATCATCACTATGTGAGATGTGATTTGCACCGACCATTCACGGAATACATCGATACTGGAGAGAAAGAGGTGAAGAAATCGTGATATACCGAGTCATTCGTAAATTAAAGGCCGTTTTATACCACGCAATTGTTGAGCCGGATATCAAGCACTCATTTGCTGAGTGCGGCAAAGATTCGCACATTGAATCGGGCGGCGATTTCTTCCCTCTATCGAACATTCATATTGGAAACCATGCCTCTATTGGAGTGAATGCACGTTTCTGGACAACACGGGCGCAAATCTACATAGAGGATTATGCCTTGTTTGGCCCCGGTGTCACGATCATTACAGGGGACCACCGTAAGGACGTCATCGGTAAGCACATCATCGAACTGACAGATGCGGATAAGACCGCAGAAGATGATCAGGATGTAGTGATTGGAGAAGGGGCGTGGATCGGAGCAGGAGCAATTATATTAAAAGGTGTGCACATCGGTGCAGATGCCATTGTGGCGGCAGGCAGTGTTGTAACAAAGGATGTTGCGCCATACACCATTGTAGGCGGCGCACCGGCACATTTTATAAAGAATCGTTTCTCCGAAGATCAGCTCGAACGGCATATTCAAACCACCGAAGGCGATGACTCTCCGTTTTTTGGTTTTTGCGAAAGGCGGTGATTCTATTGCAGGATAAAATACCGCTGCTGATTCTGTTGTCGGTCGGCGCAGCATTTACCTCTGTATGGCTCGCGCTGCTGCGGAAACGGCTGAATATGGCATGGTATGTAGCAATCATGATTGCGATTGCACATACGGTTTACGGCGTTCTGACAGTGAAGGCGTTTGCTTTCCTCGAAACCGGCTTTGACAAAGCCAGCCTTGGAAACATGAGCCTGTTCGGCGGCATGTTCCTGATGCCGCTGGCGTATTGGCTCGGTGCAAAAATTTCAAAGAGACCGCCCAAGGAAGTCTTTGATGTTTTTACCCCTTGCATGGTCTTTACGGTCATGTGCGCCCGGATCAACTGCATTTTGTCAGGCTGCTGCCGCGGGCTTCCGATTCCGGGGACAAACGGAATACGCTTCCCAACGCGTGAAGCGGAGATCGTGTTTTACCTGATCCTGCTTGCCGTCTTGTGTCCGCGAATTTGGAAAGAACGGCTGCATGGACGCGCTTACCCGGTCTACATGATGTGCTATGGAGCGTTTCGATTTATTATCGAGTTCTTCCGCGAGTCGGATATTTCCGGACTGTTCCATCGGGCACATCTGTGGGCACTCATTACATTACTCCTCGGCGCAAGTATTTACGCTGAAATGAAAACAACAAAAACGAAACCGAGAAGGAGAAAACAATCATGATTCAACGAATATCCAAACGGTTCCTATCTCTGCTGCTGGTGGCAGTTATGGTGCTGGCTTTGCTGCCCGTCATTACGCTGCCTGCATTTGCGGCAACCAGTGGTACAGTGACAGGTCTGAGCGATACCAACATCGGTCTGAGCTTTTCTGGTACTGCAGACAATGCGTGGAGCGCATCGGGCACGCAGATTATCGGTAAGGCTCGGTCTACGTCGGGAAGCTGCGGCGGTAGCAGTAGCTACCGTTCTACGCTGACCATCACCAACCAAAAGACCACAAAAGCGACGCTGTCCTTTGACTATACCGTCATGGTAAGCGAAGGGACGATTCTGGTGAACAACACCACGACCACCGCAAACGGCAGCTTCAGCAAGGAGCTTGCAGCCGGCGGCACCGTTGAGGTGGAGATCGAATCCGGCAGTACCAGCGCCGACACCAAGATCACCATGACCAACGTGAAGCTGGTGGCCAATGTAGAAGCCACCGTGACCTTCCAGCCCGCCGAGAACGGCTCCTATACCGTGGACGGGCAGACCATCACCGAGCCCTACACCAACACACAGAGCTCCATGACCGCCTATCAGGTGGCGGCGACCCCAGCGGAGGGCTACCGCTTCAAGGGGTGGTACGATGTGGCCAGCGGAAAGTGCATCAGCACCGATGCCAAGACCGCCCTGAACTTTGACAGTAACCGTACCATCACGGCGCAATTCGTCAGCAAGGAGCTGGCGCTCTTTGAAACCGGCGGTCAGGTGTTTGACGACCTGAACGACGCGATCGCGGAGGCGCAGAAGAACCTGCCCGCTATCATCACACTCGCCGAGAGCGGTAAGATCACGGGGAACTACGCCATCCCCAGCAAGGTCACCCTGCTGATCCCCTTCGATGAGGCCAAGACCTGCTATACCAGTACCCCGACCGCCATCACCTCTGCCCCGACCGCTAAGCCCTTCCGGACGCTGACCATGGCGGCGGGCAGCTCCCTTACCCTTGCAAGCGGGGCGGCCATCAGCGTCGGCGGCCAGTATTATGCCGCCTCAGGCGGCGCTTCTGGCAAGATGGTCGGGCCCTATGGCTACATCAAAATGGAGTCCGGCAGCGCCATCGACGTGCAGTCCGGCGCAAGCCTGTACGCATGGGGCTTCATCTCCGGCAGCGGCTCTGTCACCGTACAGTCCGGCGGCTCTGTCTACGAGTGGTACCAGATTCTGGACTTCCGCGGCGGCTCGGCATCTTCTGATATGGGCAACAAGGTGTTCCCCTTTAGCCAGTACGCCGTGCAGAATGTGGAGGTACCCCTGACCCTGCACGCCGGCGCCAGCGAGACGGTGTATACTGCGGTATACGCTATGCGGAAAATCAACCCAACCTCTATTCCTTTTATCGGCGACAAGGGTATGTTTAAGCTGACCTCCGGCAGTCTAACCAAGGCGTATGACGGCGCCACCGACCGTATCATCTACACCATCGACGGAGTTGCGGAGGTTAACAGTCTGAACCTAAAGCTGGCAGGCGCGAGCGTCAGCTCCAGCAGCTATGTCCTGCCGCTGACCAACAACATGACCATCAATTTGACCACCGGCAGCAAGCTGACCATCAACCAGACGGCGGCACTGCTGCCCGGCGTGGAGACCACCATCGCCAAGGACGCCGAGCTGGTGGTGTCCAGCGGCAAGAGCATCTACATCTACGACCGTGACGAGTGGGTCGCCCAAAACTTTGTTATCGGAGGCAAGTTCAAAGCGGTGCCATATGCCCCCGGAAAGCATTATAACCGCACAGAAGCAAACCTTATCGATGTGAAGGTGGACGTCAACGGTACACTGACCGCCAACGGCAGCATCTACACCACCAAGGGCGGTGCGGACATCTGCTCCAGCAACGGCACCGGTGTCTACAACCAGCAGGGCAGACCCGGCACGGAGACCACGACGTATCAGTACACGCAAGGCGGAAGTGAGGGGACGGAAGTTTTCCTGGAGGCGATCCCCATCACCGCCGCCAAGCTTCACAACGCCGACAGCACCTATACGGAAACTGCGACCGCAAACGCTGGCGATGTTATCAACTATGTCAATGGCGTCTGGGGCGGCACGCCTTGCGCACATGAGAACACAGAAGTTCGTAATGCCAAGGACGCAACCTGCACCGTGCCCGGCTATACCGGCGACACCTACTGCAAGGATTGCGGCGAGAAAATAGGCACCGGCACGGCTATTCCCGCCAAGGGACATACCGAGGTCATCGACGAAGCTGTTGCAGCTACCTGCACCACACCCGGCAAGACTGAGGGTAAACACTGCTCCGTCTGCAATGAGATTCTTGTTGCACAGGAAGTTATCCCTGCGAAGGGTCATAGCTGGGACGAGGGCGTAATTACGACTTCCCCGACCTGCAGCGATGCCGGTGTCAAGACTTACACTTGTACTGTTTGCAGCGAAACCAAGACCGAAGTGCTTGATGCAACCGGTCATACACTTGTTGATGTTGCTGAACAGCCTGCTACCTGTACGGAAGCCGGTCATACGGCGGGCACCAAATGCTCGGTTTGCGGCGCAACGATCTCCGGAATTGAAGAGATTCCGGCTACGGGCCATACCGAGGTGATCGACGAAGCCGTTGAAGCTACCTGCACCACACCCGGCAAGACCGAAGGCAAACATTGCTCGGTTTGCAATGAAGTGCTTGTGGCGCAGGAAGAGATTCCTGCTAAGGGGCATACGGAAGTAATCGACGAAGCTGTTGCGGCCACCTGCACAGAAAGCGGCAAGACGGAAGGTAAGCATTGCTCCGTCTGCAATGAGATTCTTGTTGCACAGAAAGAGATTCCTGCCAAGGGGCATGTTGAAGAAATTCGGAATGCAAAGGAAACCACCGACACCGAGGACGGTTACACCGGCGATACATATTGCTCTGTATGCAACAAATTGCTGAAGAGTGGCGAAGTGATCTACCATAATGGTTGGCGGAAAGATGGCGACAGCTATTACTTCTACCAGGATCAGCAGCCCGTCACCGGAATGGTTCGTGTACCTTATCCTGCCGCAGATTTGCTGCCCGGCTATGGTCCCGATGCGGAGGATGCCGAAGTCAATGTCCCCGGCAAGGAAGGCAATCCCGATAATTATGACTATCCGGACCGTGAGAGTGCGCTGTTCGTCTTTGACGAAAATGGCGTGTTCCAGAAGGATCAGTGCGGCGTGCACGACGATAACGGCATCACCCGTTGGCTCAACAACGGTATGCTGGTCTGGCACGCAGGCCTGGTGAAGGACGGCGACGATTATCGTTACTTCAAGCGCAACGGTATGGTCACGAGCATGGAAACCTATGTGGCCAAGACCAACGGTCTGCTGAAGGCAGCCAAGTATACCTTTGATGCCGAAGGCAGGCTGATGAAGCTGGAAGGACTCCATGAAGATCTGAACGGCAACCTCTGCTACTATGTCGACTATGTGAAGAACTATGCCGGTCTGGTTGAAGTAGACGGCAGCTACTACTACATCGCCAGCGATCTCAAGGCTGTTAAGAATTGCACTTACTATGTTACCAAGACCAACGACCGGAAGCCTGCCGGTTATTATACTTTCGATGCAGACGGCAAGATGGTCATTAAGAATGGTCTGGTCGAGGAAAACGGTGATCTGTACTACTATGTGGACGGTGCAAAAACGGCGGCCGGCCTGATCGAATGGGAGGGCAACTATTACTACATCGCCAGTAACCTGAAAGCAGTAAAGGATGCCAAGCACTATGTTTTTGCAGATAAGGCCAACGGCCTGAAATCCGCAGGCTGGTACTGGTTCAACGCGGATGGCACGATGTACCTTGAAGGTATCCGCGAAGAAAACGGCACGAAGTATTACTACAAGGACGGAGTGAAGAATTATGCCGGCCTGATCGAGATTTCCGGCGACTATTACTACGTTAAGAGTGATTGCTCTGTGGTTTGTGACCGCAGCTACTATGTCACCAAGTCCAACGGCCTTATGCCAAGCGCAACCTATACGTTCGGTGCGGACGGCAAAATGGTGATCAAAAACGGCATCTACCGCGAGAAGCTCGGCGACGGAAATGAGTATCTGTTCTACTACGTAAACAATGTGCGTCAGGTGGGTACCGGCCTCGTACAGCTTGACGACGGCAGTTACATCTATGTCCGCAGCGGTGCAAACCTTGCAGTCGGAAGCTATTATGTTTCCAAAACCAATGATCTCCTCCCGAAGGGCACCTATACCTTTGGAGAAGACGGCAAGATGGTCGTAAACCCGTAAGAGGAAAGTGTGTATACAGGGCGGGAATATCCCTCCCTGTATACCGCTGTATTCACAGTGGAAGGGACGCGTATGCAATTATCGCGAATTTGTAAATGGAGCGTTATGCTCCTTGTGATTTGTTCCATTGTTGGCTTGCTTGCTGGATGCGGGAAAAAAACTATGGAGTCCACAGCGGATTCCGGAGTAAAAGCGAGTGAAAGCGCACCGCCGGAAGAAGAAACCGAAGACCTTAGTAAGCTTTCGGAAATCAATACCGACTTTGGAACGCTCTATATTCCTCAAAAATATGAACAGCTTTTGAAAACTGAAGTAGACAACGATACAGTTAAGTTCTCTACGGAGCAGGACGGAAAGACATACATTCTTTTCAGCCTCAGCATCGGCGAAGAAGCTGGTCAGCTTGCCGGAACGCTGACCGACAAACGAGGTACTTCTCGCGATGTGTATGTTACGGTTTACGATTTCGGAGACATCAGTGAACTGGCGCAGGACAAACAGGATCAGCTTTATGCCTTGCAGGAAGTTGTGAACGTTGTTGTCGAAAACTTGAAATAAATATTCAGGAAGGAATTCATATGAAAAAATCATTTTCACTGCGATGGCTCTCTCTCTTGCTGGCGGTTATGATGGTTTTCAGTATCCTTCCGCTGTCTGTATTTGCGGTGGATACCGCAAACGATGATGCACAATATACTGACTTTCTAACTTCTTTGACCGCACTTGAGGGATACGCCGACGCTTACGCCAGAGAACATTCCGGCGAAGATGCTACGGCACTTGTCATCAACTACATCCGCTGCGGCGTGGAGAAATACACGTCCAGCACGTGGACGACCTTCTGCGGTCCGGAAAACACGGCTTTTACCGGCTATGTATCTGAACAGGACGCAGCCAACAGCACAAATGCCGCTGCCTTGCGCAGCCTTGCTGTTTTCACGGTGCCCAACGGGAATCAGGTCGATTTTGCGCACATGTTTGGCGCAATGGACATGGCCTATCACACCGGTAATCAGAGCACGGCCGACCTCGGCAGCTGGGCAGGCGATATTTGTGACCTGCTTCAGCTCACGACCAATGCCGGTGTGACCGGCACCGTTGAGGAAATGGCAGAGGAGATCCGGACAAATAACGACAAGTATTTTCTTTACGACCATCCCGATCCGGAGATTCACTCTTTTGGTATTCTCGACCTGTATGGAGATCTTGACGCTTTTTACATCCTGAAGAAGATCGGTACCGGTGTGACGATCAGCTCGGTCATGAAGAATTATTTCACGACCAATCTGACCGATACTGCGCGCGCAAAATTCTTCCTGGACAACCGCTTCGGCGGAGCCACGACGAAAGATGACATTCGAGCCTCTGTCTATGATACTTACTATGGCAATGAGGGCATCCGGACGCTGGAGGGCAGCTATCTGCCAAACGGTGTCAATGCCGATCTGCGCCGTGCCTGCTGCTATGCTTTTGCCGATTATCTTTACGAAACGGCAAAGGGACAGTTGGAGAACGATTATTACAAAGTCTTTTCCAGCACCTCCTCCATGCTGGCTCCCGGCATTAAGCAGGAAGTCAAAATGGCCCTGACTAAGGACGACAAACAGATCGCTTACTATCTTGCGACAGCCGATATTACGCGCAGCGACGTCAATATCTATGCAAACTATAACGACAATGACGGCTCTGCCTGGAAGATGGCCCGTTTGACGGATCAGATGAACGCCGCTGAGAAAAAGCACACCGACCCGAACGATGCGGAGCATTATGTTCCCAATTATAGTGCGGTCGTTGGCGTCAATGCGGACTTTTACAACATGAGTAACGGTGCACCCGCTGGCGCCCTGGTTATGGAGGGCGTTGAGTATCACGGCGTGGGCAGCGAAAACTTCTTCGGCATTCTCAAGAACGGAACGCCCATTATTGGTGGGAGCGCCGAGTGGAATGCGCACAAGGGCGAGATCCAGGAAGCTGTCGGCGGCTCCATGTGGCTCGTCCGGGACGGTAAGATCGTCGTGAATGCAACAGATGATTATTACACCGGACGTGCTTCCCGTACCTGTGTTGGTATTACTTATGACGGGCAGGTTGTGCTGATGGTGCTTGACGGCCGTCAGGAGCCGTTCTCCGCAGGCGGCAGCGCCATCGAGATCGCACAGATTATGCTGGATGCCGGCTGTGTCTCCGCCATAAATCTGGACGGCGGCGGCTCCTCTACCTTTGCTTCCAAGGGCGAAGGCTCGGAAACGATCTCCGTTTTGAACCGTCCCTCGGATGGTTATGAGCGCTCTGTTAGCTCCACCCTCGTCGTCGTTTCGACGGCGAAGCCCTCCAATGTGTTCGACCATGCGGTCGTTTCTGCAGATTATGATTATCTGACGGTTGGGACCGATCTGGCCGTTAAGGCGTCCGGCGTTACTTCGACCGGAGGCGCGATCGCGCTTCCAGAAGGCTCCACGCTGAAGGTGTCTGACGAAAGCCTTGGTACGCTGTCCGGTAATGTCTTCACGGCAAAAGCGCTCGGTGATGTGCAGATCCAGCTTATTGCAGCGGACGGCAGCGTTTTGGGTACAAAAACGCTGCACATTGTCGAGCCGACGGAACTGAAATTCACCAAAGACAGCCTGAATGTGGTCTATGGCGAATCGAGTGAATTGCCTCTGGAGGCAACGTATAACGGCAACCCAGTAAAGATCAACCCCGATGATGTGCAGTTCGGTTTCCTGAAGATCACGCTGCAATCGATCGGTGAGCTCGAGGGCGGGAGTGTCAATACCACCAAAACGGAATTGGTGTTCGATTACCCCGAGGCGGGCACGATTTCCGGCTTTGATTTCACACCCAATGCAAACAGTGAGCTGCGTACCCTGACGATCGGTGCAGTCCTGAAAAGCAAGCTGGCGGAATTCCAGACGACGATCAATCAGGAATATGCCCGCGCGTATCGGGAAGCCAAGGGCAAAGGCTACAGCGATAAAGAAGCTGCAATTCAGGCGCAGACTGCTGCGATCAATAAAGCATTGGAAACGGCAACAAAGATTACGACTTACCTGTATAAGAGTGACGAGGCGAACTTCGACTTCAACCATGCAACCGGCGGCAGCGGCCTGCTCGCCTGGCGCCGCGATGTCTCCAACTCGAATTACAAAGAGGACGAGCAGACCTACTATCAGATCGATTCCCAAACCGGGATGGAAGCCTCCTACACCTTTGCAGTGGATATGTCCAAGATGCCGATTCCGGAGAAGCTCACGGCACTTTTGTACATGCTTCCCGGCGGCGATCAGGAAGGACGCACTGCATGGGATTTCCTGCTGCAGCTTGCCGAGCGTATCAGCCCGCTGACGACGGTCACGATCACGCTGACCGCACCGGAAGGCGTTACGATCGATACCTCCAAGCTCCGTCTGGCAAATGAGTACTTTACCATGACCTCTGCCGAGGTGGAGGGCAACAAGCTGACGGTCGTCTGCAACTTCATTCAGCAGGGCGAACCGATCAACCCTGCCACTGCAAATCCGCTTTGCGTACTCAGCGGCCTGAAGCTGATCCCCACGGACGGCGCAGCATGGGACGAAAATGGATTACTCAACTGCACGGTCAGCGGCAATCTCGGCTATGATATCTATGCTCACTTCCACGTGCTGAAATCACTGGCACAGCAGGAAGAGTATCAGACCAAGTACGGCTTGTATCCCTACGACAACAGCGAGAATATCAACGGTGACTATGGCGCTCATTTCTTTGATACCGTCACGGATTTCACAGACAGCTTCAAGCTGCAAAAGAATACCAAGGACGGTTGGGTCAAGGAAAATGGAAAATGGTCTTATTGGCAAGACGGCGCTGTCTTGACCGGTGTTCATAAGCTTCCCAGTAATGTGGATGGCGAAACCGGTGAATATTGGTACGATCTTGGTTCGGATGGCATTTCTGTCGGAAAGATAACTGGGTTATTTGCCTATGAGGGCGATTTGTACTATGCAGTCAATGGCGAGACCAAGGACGGCTGGCGTGAAATCGAAACATCCGATGGAAGCAGTCAGTATTATTATTTCGACACGACAACATTTAAGGCGGTTGACGGTGTTCAAACGATACGTACTATGATCACCGAAAACGGCAAGCAATACCCAAAGGACTTGAGCTATACATTTGAGGATCATGTTCTGGTGCGAGGTGACTGGATCACGGTCAGTACCGGCCGCCGTTATTACTGGGCTGGACAACCGATTGCTAGAAAGTGGTGGACGGTAGATGGCAAACGCTATTATTTCGGGTACCACGGAGATGCGCTGGTCGGCTTTGCATCTGTTGAAAAGGCAAACGGTAATCAAGGGGCGGATTATTATCTGTTTGATGATGACGGTGCACTAATCATTCAGCCTGGATTGTACCAACTGAGCAGCGATTTGCCCCATATTGCCAATGGATTCAGCGCAGGAGATATCGTGTACTTTGACGATAACGGCATGGCACTTTTCGCCGGTCTTGTCTATGGTGATGATGGGTATCTCTATTACATCAATGCAAATCTGAAAGCAGTCAAGAACCGAAAGGCCTGGGTCACCAAAACAAATGGTATTGTCAAAGCCGGTTATCAGCGAGAGTTTGATGCACAGGGTAGAATGATTGCCAAAAATGGTATACTGCCTCTCAATGGCAACGGCGTGCTGGTCTACTATGTAAATGATGATGTCCAGTATGACCTTGGGTTGGTCAGAATGGCAGACGGCCGTATGATCTATGTGAACGCCGATGCTACGCTAAAGGCCAATGGTACCTATTATCTGAGCAAAACCAACGGATTACTTCCGCAGGGCTACTATCCGTTCGACAGTAATTGCATCCTGCAGTTCAACGGATGGTTCACCTGTGATCAGGGCACAACATATTATCAGAATGGCGTTATGCACGGAGCTGGTTGGGATAACATTGGTGACTCCTTCTACTACTTCGACAGTAACGGATATATCGTCACCGGAATGGTTCGTGTACCTTATCCTGCCGCAGATTTGCTGCCCGGCTATGGTCCCGATGCGGAGGATGCCGAAGTCAATGTCCCCGGCAAGGAAGGCAATCCCGATAATTATGACTATCCGGACCGTGAGAGTGCGCTGTTCGTCTTTGACGAAAATGGCGTGTTCCAGAAGGATCAGTGCGGCGTGCACGACGATAACGGCATCACCCGTTGGCTCAACAACGGTATGCTGGTCTGGCACGCAGGCCTGGTGAAGGACGGCGACGATTATCGTTACTTCAAGCGCAACGGTATGGTCACGAGCATGGAAACCTATGTGGCCAAGACCAACGGTCTGCTGAAGGCAGCCAAGTATACCTTTGATGCCGAAGGCAGGCTGATGAAGCTGGAAGGACTCCATGAAGATCTGAACGGCAACCTCTGCTACTATGTCGACTATGTGAAGAACTATGCCGGTCTGGTTGAAGTAGACGGCAGCTACTACTACATCGCCAGCGATCTCAAGGCTGTTAAGAATTGCACTTACTATGTTACCAAGACCAACGACCGGAAGCCTGCCGGTTATTATACTTTCGATGCAGACGGCAAGATGGTCATTAAGAATGGTCTGGTCGAGGAAAACGGTGATCTGTACTACTATGTGGACGGTGCAAAAACGGCGGCCGGCCTGATCGAATGGGAGGGCAACTATTACTACATCGCCAGTAACCTGAAAGCAGTAAAGGATGCCAAGCACTATGTTTTTGCAGATAAGGCCAACGGCCTGAAATCCGCAGGCTGGTACTGGTTCAACGCGGATGGCACGATGTACCTTGAAGGTATCCGCGAAGAAAACGGCACGAAGTATTACTACAAGGACGGAGTGAAGAATTATGCCGGCCTGATCGAGATTTCCGGCGACTATTACTACGTTAAGAGTGATTGCTCTGTGGTTTGTGACCGCAGCTACTATGTCACCAAGTCCAACGGCCTTATGCCAAGCGCAACCTATACGTTCGGTGCGGACGGCAAAATGGTGATCAAAAACGGCATCTACCGCGAGAAGCTCGGCGACGGAAATGAGTATCTGTTCTACTACGTAAACAATGTGCGTCAGGTGGGTACCGGCCTCGTACAGCTTGACGACGGCAGCTACATCTATGTCCGCAGCGGTGCAAACCTTGCAGTCGGAAGCTACTATGTTTCCAAAACCAATGATCTCCTCCCGAAGGGTACCTATACCTTTGGAGAAGACGGCAAGATGGTCGTTTCGTAACAAATAGAATAAATGAAGCCCGCAGTCCCTGCTGCTGTGGGGACTGCGGGTGGAATTTGTGATGATGAAGCAACCAACGGAATCTGGAAAAATTGTAAAGAACGCGACCTGGCTGATTGCGTGTAAAGTTGTGCAGTCCTTATTGAGCTTCATAATTGGAACACTTTCCGCCAGGTACCTTGGACCGGGAAATTACGGGATCATTGATTATGCTGCGGCAATCGTCAGCTTTATGGTTCCGGTCGTACAGCTTGGGTTTCGCTCAACCCTTGTCCACGAAATCATTGCAGCGCCTGACAGTGAAGGAAGAACACTTGGGACATCTCTTTTTATGAGCACTGCAGCAAGCTTTCTGGGGATTTTTGGGGTGATCGCATTTACTGCGATTGCGAATCCAAATGATCCGGAAACAATGCTTGTTTGTGCGCTGTACAGCATTTCATTGGTTTTCCAGGCGACGGAAATGCTTCAATACTGGTTCCAGGCAAAGCTGCTGTCAAAATACATCGCGGTTGCTTCACTGGCTGCTTACGTGATTGTTTCGGCCTATCGTTGTTTCTTATTGATTACGCAGAAGAGCGTATACTGGTTCGCATTTTCGCAGGCACTGGACTATTTGCTGATATCTGTTTCCCTGTATGGGATATACAGAAGAATTTCCAAGCAAAAACTGACGGTATCATTTTCGCTTGCGAAACAGCTTTTTAAGAGAAGCCGGTATTACATTGTATCCAGCATTATGGTTACTTTCTTTTCTCTAACGGATCGGGTCATGATCACATTGATGCTGGGAAAAGAAGCAAACGGCTATTATTCGGCTGCGGTAAGCTGTGCAGCACTAAGTCAATTTGTGTTTGCGGCTATTGTGGATTCTATGCGGCCTTCTATTTTAGAAGCTAAGAAGACAGAATCCCTCAATTACGCTCCACAAATAGCCAGACTCTATTCTATTATCGTATATTTGGCGCTGCTACAAAGCATTGTGCTGACCGTAGCAGCACCACTTGTTATTCGAATTATTTACGGAGCCGCATATGCCCCGGCGATTCCTACGCTGAAAATCATTACTTGGTATACGGCATTTTCTTATATGGGTTCCGTTCGCAATATATGGATCCTGGCAGAGCAAAAGCAGAAGATGTTATGGAAAATCAATTTGTCTGGAGCACTTTTGAATGTGATAGCCAACTACATCCTGATACCGCTTATCGGTATCAACGGAGCGGCAATTGCTTCGGTAGCAGCACAGGTCTTCGTCAATTTTGCGCTGTGTTTTATGGTTCCCTCCTTGCGCCCTGTTGGACAGTTGATAGTTGAGGGAATTGATCCGAGAAACTTAAAAAGAATGTGGTATGGGCGTTTTTCTAGCCCATTCCGCAAGATAAAACATTGATTGGAGTGTATTAGAAATGCCTCTGCTTGAACATGAGGTTCTCCTCATCACGGGCGGCACCGGCTCCTTCGGGCATGCGGTTTTGGATCGCTTTCTGACCACGGATATCCGCGAGATTCGTATTCTTTCCCGCGATGAGAAAAAACAGGACGACATGCGCCACGCCTATCAGGAGCTGTATCCGCAGCACGCAGAGAAAATCAAATTCTACATAGGTGATGTGCGGGACTACGGTTCCATCGCCCCGGCGTTCCG
>ERZ1106964.542-NODE-542-length-38018-cov-4.815426_pt1 | contig 38018 bp, 56 predicted proteins | sample MGYA00403682_ERZ1106964 | MGnify/ENA primary metagenome ERZ1106964 (study PRJEB35170, sample SAMEA104062451) | human gut metagenome | biome: human gut; feature: human-associated habitat; material: faeces | place: Denmark | collected 2013-04-10 ...
GATGCGGAAGGCGCTTTCCTTTTTATTTTCAAATCTCGAATTGCTGACCGTCGCGCGTGATGCGCGCGATGATGCCCTTTTCGTCCGGGTGCGCGGCGATGTAGCGGTCGATGACCTCATACTTTTTCCACATGTGCATCGGGAAAACGTGCCGCACTGTCACGTTTTTCAGCAGATACTCGATGCCGAGGCCCTCGCTGCCTTCACCAAGGCGCGGGTCAAGCGGCGCCATCGCCGCCGTGATCTCGGGCGCGATGTTGTTGTCCGTCGCCTCGTTGCGCACGGCGGAGGCGAGCTTTTCAATGGCCGCATGGTAGTGGACGGTCATGTTGTTGCAGTAAGCCTTGCCCTCGCTCTCCCAGTTCCACCAGTTGAGGTCGCCCCCGTGGTAGACCATCTTCCCCTCAGCGCGCAGAAGATAGGCATTGCCGATGTCCGTCGACTTGATGGCGCGGATGCTCAAATCCTCGCCCGCGACGTCGGTGAGCAGGATGCTGTCGGGCCGCAGAACGGTCGTGCGGGCAAAGGCCTCATCGGAGATGTTCAGCCATTGCCGCTTGCGCTCGGTGAGGCGCGTATCGCGCGAGACGAAAAAGCGCGCGTCGGGGTACTTTTCCAAAAGTGTGAACACCTTGGCGTCGAAGTGGTCCTCGTGGCTGTGGCTCGCAAAGACGAGCAAGGGCTTTTCTGGGTTTAATTCCGGCAGCGCGCCCGTGTAGTCGGGCTCGTAGGTATAGTCAAAGAGCGTGTAGAACTTGTCCCACTCGACAAGATACGCGCTGTGGGCGATAAACGTGACGGTCATGCGGTTTCTCCTTTCGCTCTGGAGGATGGAAGTTTGCTTGTAGTATCATAGCAGACGCCGCGGCGCGGCGCCGCAAATGTCAAGTATTTAATGCGAAAAAAGTAGAAATATTTTTATGATACCTTTTTACCTCGGCAAAAAGGCGTTGTCAAGGTGCATTTCAGGGGCTATGCAGCGGCGGCGAACGCGGCGCTGAACATCTGCGCGGATGACTGGAAGCCGAGTATTTCGCGTGGGTAGTTGTTTATCCAATCTTCCACACGGGCAACATCTGCGTCCGTGACGGTTTCAAAGTCCGTGCCTTTCGGGAAGCGCCGACGAATCATGCGGTTTATGTTTTCGTTCGTTCCGCGTTCGCAAGAGCAGTACGCATGACAATAATACAACGCCGTGCGTTTTTCTTCGGCGTTGATCGCGCTGCGTGCGATTCCGTCCGCATCCGCAAATTCCGAACCGTTGTCAACCGTGATCGACTTGAATACCGTATAGAACGCCGCACCGTAAATCCGTTCCAGCCGGTCAAGCGCCTGCACGACGGTTTCCGCTCTGCCGTCTTTTATGCGTATGATGATCTCGCGGCGTGTCACCCGCTCAGACAGCACAAGCAAGCGTGCCTTTGTCTTTTTCTTTCCTACAACGGTATCCATTTCCCAATGCCCCGGTTCTTTGCGTTCGTTGATGATCTCCGGGCGTTCGTCAATCGGCGTTCCCCGGCTTTCCCGCTTCTGACGCGGGCGGACTTTTTTGTATTCCTTTTTCCGTTCGCCCTTTTCCGGGAGGTCTGCGTTGGTCAGTTCCAGAAATACGCCCTCGTCGATATACTTGTAAAGCGTGGCGCGGCAGAACGTCATACCGAAATGTGCAAATTCTTCCCGATGCAGAAGCGCGCAGACCGCCGCCGGGGAATAATCGTCGTTTATTATTTTATCTTCGATGAATGCGGCGACGGCATGATTCTTGCCGATTTTCAGCGGCGCGCCCTTTGCTGACAGGCTTTCTTGATAACGTGCCTCGGCAATTTCAGGGCTGTACCTAATATCCGTTGTCAGGTCTGAATTCATGTGCGTGTACGTCCCGCGCTTCACTTCCCGATAGATCGTGCTGACGTGTACGCCGAGGTCTGCGGCTATCTGCTTCGGCTTGTATCCGATATTCAGACGCGCTTCAATTTTCAGTCTGTCCCGAAACTGCAACTGCTTGTATTGTTCGCCCATGTCGTGCCCTCCATACATAGCAAAAAGGGGCGGTTTCCCGCCCCTTGCCGCTGTCATTGTTTGCCGCCGCTTTCGCAGTATCCAGCAATGAATTTTTTGATTTCCGCTGTGGGATTTGTCCCATTCTCCGCGCAGACCCGCCGGAATTCTTCTAAAACATCCGGCTTCAAATCCAGCGGGAAACGCACGTAGTTTTTACGATTGTACCGCTGCTGTGCGGCGTACTTGCTCTTTTCTTCCATGTTACCGCCTCCGTTTCAGCGATATAATAATTGCACACACTGACAGGATGATGCTAATTCCGCATAAAATATAAATGACCGTATCCATAGTGATTTGACATTGAGCCGCGTTCATGTTATTCTATGGGCGAGGGGGATTTCTCCCCCTGCCCGTTACCTTGTCAGCTTTTCTATCAAAAGCAGAATTGCAATGACAAGATTGACGATTGCGGTAATAAGATTGATTGTGCTTGCCTGCTGGTCTTTCTTATTGCCGCTTTTCTTATGTGGTTTCTTGCTCAATGTTTTTGTCCCCCCTTTCTGATTTTTATTATACTATACACGTACGTGTATGTCAATAGCTTTTTGAAAAAATGTAAAAAAATTTACCCCGACGGGGAAGAATCCCGTCGGGGTTACTCTATGCCCAAAAGCCACAAAACAGATACGCCGAGGACTTTTGCGAATATCGGTATTTCATAGTCAGGAACAAACCGCGTCCCGATCTCAACGCGGCTGATCGAATCGCGCTCCATTATCACGCCCTCGACCTGAACGCGCGCCGCGAGGTCTGATTGTGATAGCCGCTGTTTCAGCCGCGCTTCCCGGATGCGTTCACCGCAGATATTCTTTTTCCCGTTGTAATCGTATATCTTCATGCGCTGCGCGCCGCCCTCCTTGTGCTAATGATCTGCATTATTCTTGACTTTAACACGCGGATGAATGATAATTGTGTTAAAGGTCAGCACGACCGAAAAATATCAGGAGGGCTACTCATACCATGAAAAAACTGAAAACGTGGCAAATCGTTCTTCTTGTGATCTTCTATCCCATCGGCATTTGTGTATGGATTTATCGGGTCTGGAAGAAAAACAAGCTAAAGCGGGACGCGGCTGCGGCTGCTGCCGCCCGCCGGGAAGCAAAAGAACGGGAAGATGCGGCGCGTCTGGACGCGTGGCGCGCAGAGCGGGCAGCGCGGGAAACGTTGAAATTCAAGGTTGTCGGCGTGACGTTCAAAAACGAGGACGGGAAAAGCCGTCAAACGCTTTTGCGCAAGCTGCATTTCGGGGACGCGCCCTTTAACAGCGACGATGGCGTTGACATTACGATTGAACGCGGGGCATATCAGGGCGAACCGGCGTTTTCCGTATTTGCCGAAGGTCATCAGGTCGGCAATATCAGCAAAGATGACGTGCCGTTTTTCGTGCGGCGTTGGAGCGATTTTGTCGGCGTGACTTCCGCCGAAGTCTACGGCGGCGGAACGGATGACGAGGGGCATTCGATCAACTACGGCATGAAAATCAACTGCGAGTTCCGCAAACAGGCGTAATGAAAACGAAAAGAGCGGGCGGGGAAATCAAACCCCCGCCCGCTCAAATTATTTTTTGTCCGGGATAGCGTCAAGCATACCCGCGCTTTCAAAAGCGTTGTAAAGAATCTGCGCGACGGCTTCGCGCGTAATGGGCTGCTGCCACCCATAATTGCCTGCGCCGTCGCCGTTGAAAATGCCCTTTCGCTTGCAGAATTCCGCCGCGTCGCGCGCCCATGCGGAGGGCGTGTCGCCCGTGTCGGCGCAAGAGGTCAACTGTTTCCGTGCTTCTTCAATGTTCATGTCCAATTCCTCCCCGGATAACCGTTCCTTGAATTTCTTCCATTGTTCATTGCCGGACGTGCCGTAATAGGTGTTCGTATCGTCGCCCATCCACGGACGCGGACACCATTTCCCCGTAACGTCGTAATGCCGCACGACGTTTTCAAGCGGGACGTTGTATTTCTGCATCAGCATTTGTGTGAATACAACAAGGTTGTCCACGATCTCCGGCGGGAAATACCAATCTGCGGGCGCTGCGGAACGCGCCGTAGATTTGTCCAGCTTATACGGTCTGACTTCAATGCCGATACTGTTTTCATTCCTGCATCGCGGGTGAACGTATGCGCCGGATGTGCCGCAATGCCAAGCAATATTGTTGTCCTCGACGCACTGATAGACCGTGCTTCCTTCGTCTAAGCAATAATGCGCGGATGCCTGAATACCCGGCGTATTGAAATAGTTTGCAACTGCTGCCGCCGTACCGAGCGAACCGAAATAATGAATCACGATGTATTCAATTTTCCGCCGCCCCGTGCATCGCCTGAAATTGCGGCTGATAAGCCGCTGTTCAACTGTCAGGGGCATTATTGCGCCCCCTTGCTTTCTACTGCGTCGCTGATCTTCTGCGTCTGCGTGCCGAAGTAGAACGCAATCACGACCGTATAAACGACCATGAATTCTTGACTGATCTGCTTCGTAACGGCTAAGTACGCGAATACCGCCGTCAGCGCAAGCGTCACAATGCTTTTGACGCTCAAAAGCGCGCCGATTCGTTTCAGAATGATTTCGTTCATGTGTTTTCCTCCTTTTAACAGTCCCGTTTCAGTGTGGTTTCGTACACGATACCGCCCGCCGTGTTTTCTGCCTTGCTTTTGTTCAGGGCAAAAGACAGCACCGTAGCAGTAGCCGCCTGCAATAACGCTATCAGCGCAGTCAAATACGGCAAGCTGCCCGTATAGTTGTTTGTGACTGCGATATAGCATAAATCCAGCGTTGTCGATGTCGTTTTATAGTCAATCAACAAAACGCCGTAGCAAAGAAGTTTGCTGAATGACAGATAGCCTTTTACAAACTCCCATGCTGCGGCAAACGCTGCTTTGATCTTCATGCGCCGTAGGGCGCGCTTTCTGGTCATTTGCTGCCCCCGTAATCGTGGGACTCCAGAATTTCAAGCCGCTTGTTCGTGCGGGCGCTGTCGCCCTCCAGCTTCACAACACGTTCTGTCATCTTCACAAGCGTTTCGTCCTGTTTTTCCTGCTTGCGCTTAATGTCATCCGTGTTTGCCTTGATATAGCCGATTTCGGTCAGCACCGTCCCGGACTCCTTGCCCGCGTCGGCGCTGTCTTTTTTGCTGTTCCTCGCAAACGCAAGATATGACAGCGCAAACCCCGCAAGCGTTCCAAAAATGCCGATAATCACGCTCCAATTCATAATGCACCCTCCGTTATTGTTCGATGTAGTCAAGCGTCACGGTTTCTTTCCCCGGCAAAATGGGACAACCGCGCACGTGGTAAATCGTTCCGTCAATCAGAACGCCCTCGCCGTCCGCTTCTCCGCAGACGGCATACATACCGGGCGCGGTCAGCCGCACCCATATCAGCGCGTCGCGCTGCGCAATAACCTTGCCGTCCTTTGCGGCGGTGTAGATTGCGCGGGTCATGCCGTGACCTCCTGCCATCCGGCGGGGTATTCTTCGGGAGTCCATGTGTTGCTGTCAAGCAGCGATTCGTAAAGCACGTCGCCCCAATAGCCACGTTCACCCTTTGAAAACGCAAGCCCCGCCGTAATGGGTGACGGAATAACCCGCACGCCGTTTTTATACAGCACGTCTTCCCACAAGTTCGGCGCGGCTTCCGGCGTGTTTTCCGCCGTGTCCCACAAATCGACTGTCGCGCGCTTCAACGCGCCTTTCCAGTTGATGCGCGTGCCGGACTTCACAAGCGCCCCGCCGCCGGTCAGCGTCGGAAACAGTTCTACGGCGGTCGAACCGTCTTTGTTGTCAAGTCCCGCGCCCGCCGCCTTTTCGATCATTGCGCGCAGTTCCCGCGCCCGCTGGACAGTAATCATTCGTCCGCACCTCCTACCAGAATGTCAACGACTTTATCGGCTTCGGCAATCATCAACGCGCCGCTGAATTGCTCCACGGTCGCCGTCGGTTCGATGCCGAGTAGATCATCGTCAGAAAACTTATACACGAAATCTTCAAGACGTGTTTTCGTTTCCCCGTTTTCTTCTGTGTAGTCAACCGGGACTTTCACACAAAAGCCGCCTGCCTGCGCCCGCTCACACGGGACATAGCACCCGTTTTCATGCAGGCGGACAAAAATAACGTCATCCGAATAACCGATGACGCTGCCGTTCTGTTTGATCTGATACATAGGTTATCCCTCCATTTTCGGCGGCTGTCCGAGCCGCGCAGAATAAAACGCCGTCAGCCTCGGCGTGGGCATTGTGCGCAAGAGGTTTTTCCAGTAATAATTATCAGCGTCCGGGAAGCGTTCGGCGGTAAAATCCGCCGCCGCGTCGCCCTTGCCGCTGATATAGAATCGGTACAGCTTGTCAAGCAGCTTTTGCCGGTATGCGCCCTCCGGCGTGTCTGGTCTGAAATGTTCCCAGCCGTCCTCGCTGGTCACGGCGCAGATACCGCGCCCGTCCGGGGCGTGAAGGAATCCGCCGTTTTCCGTTACCTTTGTGCCGTGGCGAATGTTGAAATAGCCGCCGATTCCGCTGCCCTTATACCGTTTGTAAGTGATGTAGTCCATACGTACCTCCCGGAAACAGTTGATTGTACTGCCGCAATACCTTTTGTACGGCAAAGTAGGAGTGAAATCTTCTCATGTGACCGAGCCATGATGTGACGGAAGCTGCTACGTCCGCCGCTGCCATCCTGCCCCGGTCTACCCATCTTCGGAAAATCTTCAATTTCTGCATCATGTGCCGAACGCCCTGATACGTCGCTTTGCGGACGATCTTGCCGGTTCTTCCGTATCGAAAACGGACTTTTACAAAAGAGAATCCGCGCGTCAATTTGATGATCTGCGTTTTCTTTTCGTTCAGGCGGATACCGTGCGCGGCGCAGAGCCGCCGCAAATGATGCAGGCAGTTTTCGAGCCGCTTCTTTGAACGGTCGATAATGCAACCGTCATCCATGTATCGGACGTACTGTTTCATGCGCAGAACGTCTTTTATGAAATGGTCGATCTTGTTCGGCAAGGCAAGCGCGGCAATCTGTGAAACCTGACTGCCAAGCCCTAACCCCACGTCCCCGAAGTTGGAAATAAAATATTCCGACAAGCGGACGAGGTTTCCGTCGATTCCGCTGCGCCGGAATTGTTCAAATATCGGTTCGTGATGCGCTGTGTCAAAATACTTTGAGAAATCGAAAATCAGGGCATAGCCCTCGTTTCCGTACCGGCGGTAATGATCTGCAAGAAACCGCGTCACGCGGGATACGGCGAAGTCATAGCCTTTTCCGGGCAGGCTTGCGCCATTGTCGTAGATAAACGACTTTGATAATGCAGGGACGAGGCAGTAATCGCATAAGCAGCGCTGTACGACACGTTCGGAAATGTGAACGCTTCGGATGTGGCGCGGCTTGCCCCGTTCTACAAGATCAAATTCGTAAAATCCACGCGACCGATATTTTCCGGTCAGTAATTCTTCCTGCGTCTTTGCGATGTGGGCGAGGGCAGACGATTTATAACGCTGTGTGCTTGCTTTCCACCCAACGCCCTTGATAGACGCGCGGTATGATGCGTAAAGATGGTCAAAAGAAAACACCGCGCCGAAATCCCCGAATTCTTTCAACGCTTTTGCTTTCTTTTCTATGCGTGCGGCTTTGCGCCGCTGATACCGCGCTTCGTGCCTTTCTGTGCTGTTCATGGGAAAATGATACCTCGTACATTTCTTTCTTGTCGCGCTGTCTAAAATGCGTAACGGCGTAGCCATGAAAACGCGGGGAACGCGCGCCCCGCGTCCATGCAAGTAGCGTCCGGCTTTCCGTATCGTGGTATATGTTTGTCCGGCGGCGGATGCCGTCAGAGGGGTTATATTCCCCTTTTGTATAGGGACTGCTTTTGCCTGTCGGCTAATCGGTCTGCCCTATGTCCATACAAAATCCGGGGGCAAAGCCATTCGAGTAGTTCGCGTTGTTGTTGTTGACCGTGCCGTCAGTATTCACATTCACGAAATTCGTGGAATTGCTGGCATTCGGGGAACGGAGCCACCAATTAACGGCTGTACGGAATATAACCCAAATCATGCAGGGCGGCGCGCTATCGCGCTTTGTCGCTCCGCTTGATCTTTGATATTTGTGCGAGTTCGTCGGTTATCAGCTTGACCCATTCTTTCAGGACGTTCGACGGCAATTTTTCATGGTTGACATTCATATACACAAGGTCAAGCACGTCCAGCATGGAATTGTAATAGCCTTGCGCCCGTTCGTACAATTCCTTGCGGTTCTGCTTGTCTGCGTCGTTGTGAATGTAAATCAGATTTGCCGTCTTGATAAGCCGGTACGCCTCGCGCGCCGCATTGTAAAGCGGCAGCGAGAAATAGAACGTGTAGCTTTTCGGTAAGATTCTGACGCGGTTGTACGTGAAAACGTAGATTTCGCGGGCGAGGTTGATGTATTCCGCCGGGCTTTCTCCGCGTCGTGACTTCGGTACTGACATTTCGTGACCTCCTGCCGCCTGTGCGCCCATTGAGGGCGCAAGGCTTGAATTCCGAATTATACACAAAAGCCGGGGGCAAAGCCAAACGAGTAGTTCGCGGCGACGGTGCTGACCGTGCCGTCAGTATTCACAATCACGAAACGCGCGGAATTGCTGGCACGCGGGGAACGGAGCCACCAATAAACGGCTGTACTTGTCGCGCTGTGATTGTATTTGACCTTGCTGTTTCCGGCGCTGTAATACGAATACTGCGCCTGTTTGCCGGATTCGTTTGTATTCCCTCGGCTGATCGTCCCGAATACTTCGTATTCAGACAGCAAAAAGAAATAGTCCGTTGTCGCTGTCACCGCGCTTGCGGCGCTGCTGTTGCCTGTGTTGTCCGTGTACTTCGTCACGGATTTCAGCACCGCGCGGAGGGCTGCCGGGATGACCGCAATGATCGTGCCGGAATAGCTTGACAGGCTTGTACCACAAATTTTTGTGCGCATCTGCGACGAATTCCATCCGCCGGAGTTTGTTCCGCTGCTGTTCATGGAAAAATAGCCCGTCGCGGATACTTGCGAATTATATTTGCTGTCGCATAGCGCAACGTCTGTGCCGCCGGACAGCGCCGTTTTGCCTAACTGGAAATGAATGCGGTTTGCGCCCTCGACGCTGGAATTGTGATTGAATCCGATGATGAACACATACGTCGTGACGTTGGATAATGTCAACGCGCCGACTGTGCCGTTCAGCGTGACCGCCTTGCGGTCACCAATGCTCCAATAGGACGCGCCCTGTCCTGCATCAGATACGGACTTGATGACGCTCCATTCGTTATTGTTCAGCGTAGACGAAGCAAAAGAGAGGGTCAGCGCGTACGTGGTCGTGCTGGATACGACGTTGACCGTGCCGCTGACGCTCTGCCCGCTCTTTGTGGCGACGATTGTATATGTGCCGGTTTCCGTTACGGTAAACACCGCCGTCCCCGTGCTGGTCTTTGTCTGGACTGTTGCGCCGTCCTTTTTCAACGCGACGGATGCGCCGGAATCGACCGTTACCGTGATCGTCGCGCTAAAGAACGTCAGGGACACAGCGTAGCTGTCTTTTACGGACACGCTCTGCGTGTTGGAAGTCTGTCCGTTTAGCGTTGCCGACACGCTCCACGTCCCCGCCTCCGGCAGTTTCAGAACGCAAGAGCCGCCCGCCGCCGTGCCTGTGACGGTCTTGCCGCTTTTCGTCGCGGTTACTGCCGCGCCGGATGTAACAGAAACGACGAGGGATAATTCCACCCCCGCCGCCGATAATGCGTTTGTTTTTCCGATCATGTTTTACACCGCCTTAATGCACAAAATAGATTGCAGCGTGATCGCCGCCGCCGGTTTCGACGCGGCGTAGATTTTGACCGTACCGCTGCCGGACAGCGCGACGGGCGCGTAGATGCCGGATGCGGCTTCCGTTGCCCCGAACGTAACCTCCGGCACGTGGCTTGCGGTCACGCCCGTCAGCGTCAGTGTCGCCGCGTACGGGTATGCTGCATACGTGCTGTCGCTGCTCCACGCGGACGCTGCAACGCTGACATTCTGGAAAATAAGCGCCTGCGCATACCCGCTGTGTGAATGGCTGGCGGCGGCGAAATCTCCCGGCTTTTTGCCGCTGTCCTTCTGCTTGCCGGTCGTGCCGTCGAACGCGACGAGGTTGCCGGAAACCGGGGACGAAACCTTTTCGACGTACCCGCTGTGCGTGTGGCTGGCGGCGGCGAAATCTCCCGGCTTTTTGCCGCTGTCCTTCTGCTTGCCGGTCGTGCCGTCGAACGCGACGAGGTTGCCATCCGTCGGGGATGTGACCTTTTCCGTTTTTCCGTTGTTCAGGGCTGTAATGTTGTCCTGCATTGCTTTCTGATCTGCCGCCGTGAAATATCTGCCGATAACGTCGCCCGCAGACCACGCCCGCGCGGTCGTGCCGTCCTGCCCGCGTACAACGGTCAGCACGTTCCCGTTCTTTGCGGTCATCAGCACAGTTTCCGCCGTAGACCCGTCTGCACCGATTGTCAGCAAGTTCGGCGCATCCGGCAGCATTGTCCCGTCAACGACGTTTACGGTCGTTCCCGCCGCCGTCAGCGCGCCGGACAGGGACGTTTCCGGCGTGTTCGCCTGTGGCGGGTACATTTTTGCAAGTTCTGCCATTGCGTAACCTCCCGTTTTAGTAATCGCCGCCGCCGCGCGAATTGCAGAACGTCTGCATGAATACCGCGCCGACAATGCGGCTCATGGAATTCGGTAAAATCTGAATCGTATGCCATGCGTTGCGCTGAATCTTTCCGCTGCCGTCCGTTTTCAGGTACTCGACAATATCCAGATTGTCATACGATGCCGGGGCAGGGATTTCCACGCCGTCAACCTTGATCGTTGCCGAAGATGCCCGCGCGCCCTCATAGATGCCGAATTCGATTTTGTGTGTATGATCTTGAACCGTGTGCGTGTGCGCCTTTACCGTGTGCGTATGGGCGCTGACTCTATGCGTATGCGCGCTGACGCTATGCGTGTGCGAACCGACGGTATGCGTATGCCCCGGATGCGTATGCGCGCCGGACGGCACGAAATTCACGCCGCCGATGATATTGTTGTTGTAGTCTATCAGCGCAAGGCGGTCGCCGCGCGCAAGACCGTGATTGTGATTTTCGCCGCCGCTGCCGCCATTATCCGAAGAATTGATTGTGTTGCTGCTTCGCAGGCTTGTTGACGATGACGTTGTTCCGCCGCCGGACGAGGTTGTAGACCCGCCGCCGCTGGATGTGGTCGAACCGCCGCCGGATGACGTTGTTTGTCCGCCGCCGCTGGAGGTTGTCTGCCCGCCACCGCCGCCGATTGCTTTTTCATACGCGCGGAATGCTTCAAACTGGATGTTTAACAGCATTTTGTTGATACGCACGACGGAATCAGAAATATACAGTTTCAGCGTCGCCGGATGCGTTGCGTCGGCGTTGTCCGTGAAATTGTAAATCTGCTGATTCGTCGCGCCCTGCGCATACGTTTCGTTGATGAGGGCGCGGTTTTGCAGTTCCGAAATGCTGCCCGCAATGTCCTTTGACTTGTTGGCTATGGTCACGGTCACGCTTCCGGGGTCGCCCTGCGCGTCGCTTTTCTCCACGCTGACAATGCGCGTGCGGAGGTTGATGCCGTCGGCTTCATCCACGACGCGGACGATCTCGCCGGGGCGGAATTTTGAAAACGTGTCGCCGGTCAGCCTGTGAAGGTCGATTGCGCCAATCTCATAGCTGACATATGGGTTTTTCAGTTCTGCAAGCATCTGTTCCGCGTAGCCCTTGAGGTTTTCCGCGACTTCATACCGGCTGTCTACAAGGATGGTCGAACATAGCCCGTACTGCTGAATGCTCATTGCATCCTCGACATACGGCTTGCCGCCGTTCACGCCCGCAATGGTCAACTGATTCACGCCCTCGCCGTAACCGAGGGCATAAATGCGGTTTGCGATGCCGGATGCGTCCACGGTCTTTTTCATCGAGGTCATGTTCTTCGCGTATCGGACTTCGCTTTTCATCGTGTCCGACGGCGCTACAAGCGAAATCGTCCACGGGTAAACGGTCGTGTCCCATGTCCACATATATTCGCTGTCAAAGCATTCCGGCACGGCGAACAGCGCCGCAAGCAGCGTTGAATTTTCCCAGTTGTACTCGAAATACCGCTTGAAATCGCAATCGCCCAAAACCCAGTTGCGCGTTGTCTGCCGCGCAAGCACGTAGTTCAGCACGTCGGCGGTCTTGATGCCACCCCCGCCGTATTGATGGTACTGAAACAGCACGTCGGACAGGAGCGTAGCAAGGACGTGTTCGCAGTCATAGAACCGCGTCGCGCCGTTGCTGCGCTCCAAATCTTCCCCGATGATGCGAAACAGGTCAATTCTTTCGTCGCCGTCAAAGATTTCAACGAAATTCAACGGCTGGCAATAGGCGTTCTTGTCATCGTCCGCCGGAAGCGTAAACGTCGCCGTCCATAACGAATTGATTTCCAGCGAATAGCCGACGGAAACGGCGTTGTCAAGGAACGCAAGGCGCTTCATGTTGCGGTCAAAAATCTGTGGGACTTTCATTATAACCACCTGTCTTTCCACAAAACTTTAATGTCCGCCGTCGTGCCGCCCTCTACGATAATGTCGTTTTCGCCCGGTTTCAGCTTGAAAAATTCGCTGTCATCGCTCAGAAGGTCAATGACATTCGCACCGTTCAGCGTGATCGTCATGTGTCCTGTGTCAATAATCAGTTCGTCACCGGCTGTCATGGTCAGACCGGGGAATTGCATCGTAATCGAACCGTACGTTGAAACGCCTGTTGCGGTCGCCGTCGCTACGGCTTCCGCCATCGCGTCAAAGAACAGTATGCGGATGTAATCACCCACGCTGGATGATTCTGCTTCTGCAATGGCAGACGGCAGCACGACGCGGATAATCACGCCGCGCGCTTCTGCGACCGCTTCGACCGCTCCGTTCAAATGCCGGATGATCTTGACCGCCGCTGACGCATCCGTTTCCGCGTTCGCCGTCGCAAGCCATTCAAAGACGATGGACGATGAACGGTTAAACGATGTTCTGTTGTATGCAGAGCGGTTAAACATGGTCTTGCCCCCTTATGACAGCGTACAGACGATTGCCCCCGTCGAAACCGTGATTGCGTCGCCGCTCAACACATTCTTGCTGCGCGAAAACGAGCCGTACCAAAGCAGATTGCCGCTTGACTGTGCATCGTAGATGCCCCAATACGCGACCGTGCCGAGGTCTGCGGTCATCGTGCCGAAATCGACGGCAGCGCTGTTTGTGACCTGTTCTTTGCCGGACACAAGCGACGGCGTACCGAACGTGATGATCTTGCGGGCGTATCCGCCGCCGCTGACTTCCGTGCCGTTTCCGCTTGCCGTCGGGTCAGTCAGAAACAATGCAAGGTAGTACGTGCCGCTGCGCAAGGATGTGTTCAGTAGACTTGTCGCGTGGACGTTTGATAATGCGCTCATGTTGAAATACCTCCGTTCTTTAATTCACCTTTAACCGCGTAACGGTCAAATTCGTAATTGTGCCGCGCGCTGTAATGTAAATCAGCCCGTCGGTTTCCTGCGTGCCTTTTACGTTAATCGTGACCGTATCCGGCAGGGAAACGGACTGCACGGCTTTCTGGTTGTAGCCGATGGATTCCGCGAACGGCTCACACAAAAACGTAACGCTGCAATGCCCGGTAACGGCAATCTGTTCAATGCCGATGCCGTCAATGACCTTTGCGCTGTACGCCTTTTCTGGTTCGTCATCGAAAATAAGCAGACCGTCGCCGGAGAGCCATTCCGCGACGGCACGTGCCGTCTGCCGAACGCCCGCGTATGCGTTGCCCGCTCCAACAAAAGCGACTGTGCATGAAATCTGCCGGTTGTCGTAGCCGTCTGCAATGTCATACGTGCCGGACTTGCCCGGAATCTTGTATTGCGTGATTCGTTTTGCCGGAAGCAGCGTCCTGTCATCGGACTTGAATACTACGCCCATGTCCCGGCTGTGGACGTTGTTGAATGTAAATCCAATCATTACGTAACGACCCCCTTGCTGCGCGTTTTCGTTTTCTGCATATTGTAGAGTTCCTTTGCAACCTTCTTCACGTCGGCTTCTTCCCGCACTTGCAGCGCCGCAATGTGAAAATGATTTGTAACGGTCGTTTCGCCGCCTGCGGTCGCGCCCGCTCCCATGCGTCCAGCGTTCAGGGATGCCGGAATAGACGCGGCGACTTCCTGAATGGTCGCCCGCGCGGTAAAGCCCGTTTCAATGTCCCCGATGCCATCCGCGAGGGAAGCGTTGACCTTTGCCATTTCGGACTCGACTTCCGCAATCATGCCCGCCGCCATATCGTCAACGGCTGCAACGGCTTTGTCGCCGTCTTTGTCGATTGCGCCCGCCAGACCCTCGACAAGCATTGACCCCACCCATGCCATCTGTTTTGACGGGGATGCGATGCCGAAGAAATCTTTGATTCCGTCCCAAATGCCGGAAATCCAACTACTAACCTGATCCCAAAGCCAACCGGCAAGGGACTGAATACCGTTCCACAAGCCGCGCACAATGTTCGCGCCGACTTCCGTTACCTGTGAAATGCCCTCTGACAGCGCATTGACGATGCCGGTAATGATCTCCGGCATTGCCCGCACGATTTCCGCGATGATCTGCGGAAGATTCGTAATCAGGGACGTAAGCAGCTTCACGCCGGTTTCTACGATAAGCGGTATATTGTCTGTCAAAGCCTTTATGATTGCAGAAATGATTTCCGGAAGCGCTTCGACAATGGTCAAAATGATCTCCGGCAGATCGTCAATCAGCGCCGTAAGCAGCTTGAAACCCGCGTCAATGATCTCCGGCAAATGCGTCAAAAGCGTTTGAATGACGCTTGTGATGATCTGCGGCAGTACCGCAATGATCGTCTGAATGATCGTCGGAAGGTTAGTGACGAGGGCGGTCAGAAGCGTCACGCCCGTTTCGATGATCTGCGGGACGGCTTCAAGCAACGCCGAAATCAGGCTTTCAATCAGTTCCGGCAGCGCCTCCAGCAATACGGGAATCGCTTCAATGATGCCCTCCGCAAGCCCTGTGACAAGCTGCAACGCCGCTTCAATAAGCAGCGGAATGTTGTCAATCAGGGATTGCACAAGCTGCGTGACGGCTTCCACCGCCGCCGGAATCAGCGTCGGCAGCGCCGCCCCGATACCCTCAACAAGCGCGGTCAATAATTGCGCCGCCGCTTCGACTACAAGCGGCAGCGCCTCCACGATGCCCGTAATCAGCGTCGTAATCAGTTCCGCCGCCGTGCTGCTCAATTCCGGCAGCATATCTATGATACCGTTTAACAGGGCTTCAAACAGATTCACGCCGAGTTCCAGAAATTCAGGAATTAGCGGGCTGATCGCATCCAGAATCCCCTCCATTGCATTCGGAATCGTCTTTGCAAGATTCTGAATGACGGGAGAAATATTCTTTACGACGGATTTGAACGAATTTACGACGTTATCGCACAGTTGGTCAATATTTGCATCCGCGTCGCCCATGCCGGTAATGAGGTTTTGAAACGACGTTTTCAGCATTCCAATAGAGCCGGAAATCGTTTCCTCCGCTTCTTTCGCCGTCGTTCCCGTAATGCCCATTTCCGTTTGGATGACGTGAATAGCATCTACAATGTCTGCGTAGCTGGAAATATCGTACTTGATGCCAGAAATCTTTTCCGCGTCATCAAGCAACCGTTGCATTTCCTCTTTTGTGCCGCCGTAGCCCAGCTTCAAGTTATCAAGCATTGTGAACGTCTGCTTTGAAAATCCTTTGTAGGCGTTCATAATGCTGTCCATGTCAGACCCCATTTTGTTTGCGTTGTCTGACATATCCGTAATCGCTTTATCCGCGTAGTCTGCGGCTTTTTCCGTGTCCCCGCCGAGCCTGGATAACAAACTTGCGGAAAAGCTGGTCACGGTTTCCATGTATTCATTTGCGGACAGACCCGCCGTTTTGTAGGCGTTGTTCGCATAGTCTAAGACTTTGCCGCTGCTGTCCTGAAAAAGCGTTTCCACGCCGCCGACAAGCTGTTCATAATCCGCATACGCGGTCACAACTTCAACGCCCAGCTTGACCGCCGCCGCGCTGATCGCCGCAAACGCCGCCGCTGCCGCCGTCGCACCGGCGACAAGCCCGGTTTTCAGCTTTTCGGAAAACTTCTCCGTATCTTCGTCGGCTTTCTTGACCTTGCCGCTGTATTTATCGACGGAATCAGCGCATTTGTCGGATGATTTTGCAGCTTCGTCCATGCACTTGTTGTTTTCGTCGATCTCATTGCCGAGTTTATTCAATTCGGCTTCGGCGCTGTTTGCCTGCGTCTGATATTTGTTGACGGCTTCCGTCGCTTTCTGCTGATTCGCTTCGGCGGTCGCAAGTTCCGTCTTGTATTCTTCGAGTTCCGCCGTCAATTTTGCCTGCTGTTCGGAAGTGTCCCCCTCCGCATCCGCAAGCGCATTCAGGGCGGCTTCGGTTTTTGCAATTTTGTCTTTCGCGCTCTGGACTTCGTTCCCGAATTTGCTTTGCGCATCTTTTGCTTCTGACAGAATTTTGTTGATCGCGGCAAGTTTCTTTTCCTGCTGGTCATACATACCCGCGAGGGTTTCGCCCTTTGCAGACAACGCCGCGTAGCTGTTCAAATGCCCCGCAAACTGCGATTCTGTCAATTTCAGTTCACTTTTCAGCGTGCCGAGTTCGGAATTGATATTTTTTAGCGACGCGCGGTATTCGGCTTCGCCGTCAAGCTGCAATTTCGTTGATATTGTGCGCGTTGCCATCAGTTACCCTCCCCGTTGTTGCCTTTACCGTGTGCGATAAGGTACAGTTCCCACAAGTCAAATACTTCCCCCGGCGGCATAAACAGCGCATCAGCCGGGGAAATGCCGCACAAAACGGCTATTCTGTAATAGTCCGCGCGGCGAATCTTGTTTTTTTTTGATTCAATTCTTCAAGCCCTTCGTCAACTTCATCGTCGCCGGGGGCTGTGATCTCGCGCCCGTAACCGAGTTTGATTGCGTTCGCAATCGCACGTTTCAGCGGGACGATTTCATACGGCTGCGTCAAAAGCGCGAAATCGTCGCGTTCCGGGATGCGCCCCGGCTCATATCCCAACCGGCGGCGGACGAGTTCGCCGCGCTCTGCAAGGATAGCGGCGGCGTTGCACGTTTCAAGGAAACCTTCGCGCGTGTCCTGTTCCATCTTTTCCAGCATCAGGCGCGTGCCGCCGTAAATGTCGCGGATGGTAAACATCGCTTCGCCGTCCATGACGAGGAAATACGTTGTACCCGCAACCGTGATTTTTGCCGCTTTCATTGTCTTTACCTCCATAGCGCCAAAGCGGGCGGCGGAATTGACCCGCGCGCCCGCTCTGCTGATTGTTTAACCGCCGCCACCCGTTGCCGATTTGCCGAGTTTCGTATCGCACCACGCAATACAATTCGCTTCCGCGCCTTCACCTGTGAATTCCTTCGTAATGCGCCATGCGCCGGAATTGCAGCGGAAGATTGTAAACGTCGTGTTGGACGTGCCGAACGTGATAGACGAACCCTTTGTTGCGGCGCTGTCGTTGCCGAGGATTGCCTTTGTTTCGGGATGGAAGATGCCCTTGAAATAGCGGATACCCTTGCGCATGATGACCTTGTAATACACAAGACCGCCGCGCGGGGCTACGTCGCCGTCGGAGTCCGTGACTTCGCCGCTTTCCACGTCCTTCGTCGCACCATGCAGGGCGGTTTGTACTTCGTCGGTCTTGTCATCCGTTTCCAGCGCCAGAGAGCCGGACGCGAACATATCGACTTTTTCCGCAAGCGCATCGTCGCCGTACAGTTCGCCGGAAGCGTTCGTAACGGTCAAATCCGCCTTGACCAGCTTGCCGATTGTGACTTTCTTTTCGTAATCATACGTCGGCAATGCACCGTCAGGCGTGGTCTTGATGGGCGCAAAAACAGGGCGTTTTGCTCCAAACTGTGCCATAATGTAACCTCCTAAAGATTCTTGGATTTCAAATACTTGTCATAGACACCCGCTGCCGCTTCAACGGCTGCGTCTGCTGATTTTTCGTTTGCCGTGTTGATGAATGGGCGGGCGGGTTGTCCAGCCTTGCCGTATTCGTTGACGAATGCGACCTCGGCGTTGCGGCGCTTGTTTCCGTCGCCGCGCGTCCCTTTCGGTGAAACGTAGATTGCGCGGCTTGCGCCCTTGACCTTCAATTTTTTGTCGTATGAAATACTGCCCGCCGTTTTGCCGGTCGCATATACGCCCATGCTCTGCGCTTCGGACTGCTGCGCGGCGGCGACCACTTCCGCCTCCGCCGTCAGCATTTCCAAAACGGTTTCGTCTGGCAGTTCCATAAGCGCCGTCATATCGTCAATCAGACCGTCAAGCCCCTGTGTCGATAATTCAGCCATCGTCAACGCCCCCGGAAATCTCGCATTCAAAAACGTAATGCTGCCCGGTTTCATCGGAGGCGGGCGTGATCGTCGGGCGCGTAAAGCCCCCGGCGACAAGCCGCCGCGTGATCTCCCGCCGGTACGCAAGCGAATTCTTTTCATGCGGCGCGTATAAATGCACCTGCGTCAGATAGCGCCAGTGTTGCGCATCATCGTCCCCGAAATCTTCCGGGATAGCCGTATAGTTGAAAACGATGTATTCCGTCGCTTTGCCCTTGTAGGTATCAGCGGCGACCGGCAGGAGGTCGGAAAACATCGTTTTCAGCGTTTCGTTGACATTCATGCGCTTGCCTCCTTGAATTCAGAGCATTCCAGCGTGTAGAATTCGCGCGCGTCCGTGTATGCCCGCTCGACCTTGTATTCCTTGCCGCTGAACAGCAAACGTTCCTGATTGCCATAATCGCCGTATCGGACTTTCACGGTTATTGCAAGATCAATACCGATCTGCTTTGCGGCGTAGAATTCCGTGCGCTTGACGGATTGCACGTCCGCGAAAACGCGCGTTTCCTTCACGACTTCCGCCGGGTATCCGTCCGCGTCCGTGTCCGTGACTACGGCGCGGAGTATCACGACATCGCGCCAATACACGGGCTAACCTCCTTCCGCGACAATGTATTTATCCGATAGCGTCAGACCGTTCCGCTGCTCTTTGTACGATGCGCGGTATCGCTCCGCATCATCGTTGTCAAGCCCGAATTCAGCCTTTACGTACGTTTCGACCGCTTTCAGAATCAGCGGGTCAGTTTCGTCGTTCGCTTTTTCCTCAACAACGCCGCCGAGCGCAAGGTCTGCGCGGGCGGCGTTGATGAGGTCGGTAATTTCATTGTCGAAATCGTCGGTTGTCAGCCGCAAACGTTGACGGATAGCCGCGACATATTCGCTGCTAACTGCCATGTTCAGCCCTCCGCGTTACGCCGTTGCTTTTGTGAGATGCACGAATGCACCGAGTCCGGCAACCGGCTTGCAGTCAAAGACACACGCGCCGAGGTAATCAATGCTGTTGGTTGCAAGCCCGGAATGCTCAGAGCGGACAACCGTAATGTCCTGCGAATAGTTGCCGATGATGTACTCGAAATCGCCGTAGTACGCTTCATGTGCCGCAAGCGAACCAGTGAAGTAGACCTCTGCGCCCATGATGTAATACTTGCCGCCTGCGAATTCGATGAGGTTGTTCTTCGACTTGTTCATCAGCGGGAAGAAATCAGTAAAGAACGTCGCCTTGTTCATGCACCAGACGGCATTTCGCTCATAGCCGGACGCAAGCATACCGTAAAGCGAAACTACATTTTCTTCTGTCAGGGATGCCGTTTTTGCAACTGTCACCTGATCTGTGCCGTCCGTGTACGCGCCGCTTGTACCCTTGCCCGCGACCTTCACGCCGCCCGGCTGATCGCTGCCCGTACCCGTGAAGATGTAATTTTCGATCTTGCGGGCGATGGATTCGGCAATCACTTCGACAATGTAGCTTTCAAACGCGGACAGCGCCATTTCGGAAGATGCGCGGGATGCCTTGACCAGCTTGACGATTTCGTAGCCCGTCAGGGAAACGGAAGTCAGGCTGTCGGAGGCGGCGGTAATGCTTGCGTTCTCCGTGTGAAGCGCCGCGTCACTGTTCGTGCCTTCGACGGCGAATTTGAAATTGCCGGGGACGTGGAAGATTTTGCAGCGCTGCAAAATCGGGGCGACCTCGTACATTTTCTTGATGATCTGATTCGCGGTCGTTTCCGGGATGATGGGCAGCGCGGAATTTGCAGCGGTCGAATACGCGCGCTGTTCGTAAACGCGCTTTTCATCGTCCGTCAGGGACTTGCCCTGCAAGGTTTTCAGCCATGCGGAACGATACAGCTTTTCCGTATCCTCTACGGGCAGGCTGCGGGCAGCGACGGGGTTTTCGATGGGATTGCCCATAGCCGAGCCGGAATTCAGCATACGTTCGATTGCCTGACGCTTTTCGAGTCCTGCATCTTCCTCATTCAGTTCGCGCAGTTCCTTTTCCAGCGCGTCAATGTCGGCGTTCTTGTCATCAGTAAGCAGCTTGCGGATTTCAGCCTTGCGCGCGGCGATTTCGGCGCGTCTTTTCTCAATGTTCATGTTTTTACCTCCATAAATTCAAAAAATGTGGGTTTTCAGTATGTCAAAGCTATCAGACGTTTCCTGCGCGCGGCTTGCTCCAAAGCCGCCAGTTCCTTTGAATGCTCCACTTCAAAGAAACTGCGCGCGGAAATTTCTGTGTCTTTGTACGCGGGAATATCCACCGCCGACACGTCGTATAGCTTCTTGACCTTTGTGATCGTGCGGGTATGCGTTACGCTGTCATACTTGGATTCGCGCACAGAAAAGGAAAAGGACATTTTATCGACATACCCGCCGTCGATTTCCTCATACAGTTCGCGCCCCGCCTGTGTGCCGCCGAGGTCGGCTTCCATGTGCAAGCCGCGTTCGTCGATGGTCAGCGTAAGCGTTTTATTGCGCAGACGGGCGACCACCTTGCCGCCGTGATTGTAGTTAAAAATCACGTCGGACATATCGCATTCGTCAAATGCGTTGCGGTCAATGACCTCGGAATACTTCACGCCGTCGTATTCAAAAAGAACCGTCGGCGTATCAAACACGACCGCCGTACCGCGCACGCGGTATTCGTCCTTTTCTTCTGCGCGTGGAACGAGGGAAAAATCCTGCACGGCGCGGTATTCGCGCCCTTGTTTCATACCCATAACGTCAAGCCTCCTTCGCTTCTGCGCCGTCCGGCTCTGCGGGCGGCGGGTCTTTTTCGTTCTTCGGGTCATCCGGCGGCGTTTCGCTGTCTGCGCCCGTCTGATACTTGTCGGCAAGTTTTGCATTTACCATGTTCAACGTCTGGACGCGGCGCGCACCTTCTTCGCCGCCGATTGTCGGCATATCGAACATTGTCAAAATCTGGTCAAGCGTCGCCGCGCCGATCTCCGTCAGGAATTTCGCCGCCGTCACCTTTTCGGGCAGCGTTGCAAACTGCACGGAATTTGCGGCGAAAATGATGCGGTTGCCGTGTCCGATCTCCCGTTCTGTAAACAGCACGTTCGTGAACGCCTGCGTTAGCTTGCGGAAGAACGGCGCGATTTCGCCGCTGTAAAAAGCCTGTTCCTGCTGCGGGGTAGCCGTGTTTTCGACGATCTCTTTTGAAACGCCGAGGTAGTCATAAATTTCTGTCTTGATGTATTCAAGCTGATTTGCCGGAATCGGCGTTGTCTTGTCGTTCAGCGGCGTATAGTCATACTTGGAATCCGTGACCACGATGCCCGCGCCGTTGTTCTCCATGCGCAAATTGTCCCGTACGAAATCGTCACGGCGGCGGTTCAAATCCTCATTTTTCACGGCGTTTGAAACTTTCAGGATGCCGCGAATGACGGCGACGAGTTCGGCAAACTTCGACATAGACTGATTGAACGTGTTCGCCGTTTTCAAAACAGGATTCAGCGGGCGGTTGTCATCCCCGAAAATATCGTTTTCGAGGAAATGTCTGCGGATGTGGATAATGCGGGAATACTCGCAGATATACGACGCGCCCGTTGCGAATTTGAACCGGCAATACAGCGTTCCCATATATTCAAGCAGTTCAAAATACTGCGCGTTGATGGGATAGATCGCCACAAGCCGCCGTTGACTGTCAAAGACGGGATATGCGACGGCGTTGTTGTAGACCTTGTATTGTGCCGCCAGCTTGTAATAAAAATCAGCCGCCGTCATGTACGGATTCGGCTGATACTGCAAGATGCGGTCAACGTAGTCATTGACGGATACCGTCGTTTCCGGGGACTGCCGGACGTGGCGCGGCTGCGCGGTCGATGCGCGGCGGGCGAATGCGTCCACGGCGGAACGAACCGTGTTAATATCCCACATATTGCCGGAATACGGCGAAAAGGTCGATTCCCACGAACTAAGCAGCTTGTACGCATGAAAATCCTTGTCGCTTTGCTGCTTCTTCCCGAAGATCGACTGAAATAGCCCTCGTTTTTCTGCCATGTTGTCACCCCACCAAATACATATAGTCCTCGAAATCCCGCACATAGATGACCCACGCATTCAGGAGCGAAACCGCGCCGTCAATGCGGCGCTTGTCGGAAATCTTTACGGGCTGGATATTATTGACCCCGCTTTTCTTGACTGCCGTGTTCGTCAGACACCAAAGCAAAACGGGATTTTTGTTGTAATTCACTTTTTTGTCTGCGAATGCTGCGCCCATTTCGCGCATCGGCTGCGACCATGTAAACGGACCCTGCGCAACGGCGACCATTTCAAAGCCGTTGGAGGTCATTTCATCGACCCAGTAACCCGCGAGGGCGCGGTCATATCCGACTTTGTACGTGTCGATCTTGTATTCGTCGCGCATCTGGCAGAACCACGCCGTAACATCGGAATAGTCCACGCGCACGCCGTCGCATATCGTCAGCAAACCACGGTCAGCCCATGTTTTATAGGGCGCTTCCTGCGTGTTGTGTTCGTCCAGCATTTCCAGCTTCTTCGCCGGTAAAAAGTAATGCTGTAAAACGTAAATTTGCGGGTCATCCCCGGATTTGCGAATCAGGAGCGTCGCGCACGTCAAGTCAGTTGTCGCGGATAGGTCACAACCGCCGATTGCGTACGTGTTATACACGTCCTGCATCGTGAACGTCGCGTCGCTCTTTACTTCGTCGTAGCTTAACCACGCCGCCGCTGTCACGGATTTTACGTTGAAATCCTTGCAGAGAACGCCGGGTAAATCTTCCGGGTTCTTCTTTGCCCGCTCGACGAATGATGCCAGTGTAGAATAACGCTTGATCGTGCCGAGTCCCGGATTCGCCTTTATCCACGCTTGCGGGTCTGTCCATTCGGCGCGGTCATCCAGTTCATACAGCACCGGCAAAAACGTATCTTCCGTGATCTTGCCGTCGGCTATGTTGCACGCCAATTCGTAAATGTTATCAAACACGGATTCGCGTACCGTGCCGGATGTGGTAATCATAATCACGATGGGCTGTCGGCGGCTGGAGGTCGATTGCTTCATAACTTCGTACAAATTGCGGTCACGAATGGCGTGCAATTCGTCGATGATAACCGCGTGGGAGTTTAGACCGTCAAGCGTGTTGGAATCCGACGCGAGGGCTTCAAAGATGGATGCCGTCGCCGGAAAATAAATATCGTTCCGGCGCTTTTTGATGATCGCGCGCAGTTCCGGCGACTGCTTGACCATGTTGACGGCTTCGGTCAGCGTCTTTTTTGCCTGATCTTTTTTCGTCGCTACGGAATAGATTTCCGCCGCGCCCTCATAGTCCGCGACAAGCAGATACAGCGCGATAGCCGCAAGCAGCGTCGTTTTGCCGTTCTTTCGGGCGACCAAAAGCAGCGTTTCGCGGAATCGCCGGTATCCCGTATCTTTTTCAAGCCAACCGAATAGCGTCTGAATGAACGCCTTTTGAAATAATTCCAGCTTCAACGCCGCGCCGAGTGTACCCTGTGACTGCTTGCAGAATTGCTCAATGAACAAAATCGGGCGTTCCCCGGTTTCTTCGTCGAAATAGTACGCCGAATCATCCGAGGGCGCGTCCATTTCCTGCATCAGCCGCCCGTAAACAGCTTTGACGCGGCGGCTTGTGACGATCTCGCCGCTTGAAATCCGCCCCCAGTATTCGCGCACATAGTTCATTATCTGCCCGCCGCTTTCGGCTTCGTAATAAACTGCATCAGTTCATCGCCCGCCGTTTTCTTTTCCTTTTCCGGCAGCAGGCTGATAAGCTGATTTGTCAGCGTCGAAAACGATTTGATCGTCGTGTTATAGGCGCGTAGGGCGGGGGACTCCCGACGCATTTTCTGTGCGCCCTGCACAAAATCTTCGATAAGATCGCCGTTGTTGATCGCGTCGGCAAGGCGTTCCAGCGTAACCGACGTGACTGCGAATTGATTGATTAAACCCTCCGCGAATTGCTTCTTTTCTGTGGGTAAATCACGGAAAAGTTTTTTAATTTTCCGCTTTTTCGCGTCAATTTTTTCAGGGTTTGACATATCTTCGTATGTCTTTTTTTCTTCCGCCATATAATGTATGCCACCTCCTGAATTTTGCGTTACCCCCCCCTCATGTGCGCGACCGGGGCGGTTCTAAACGTGGGTGAAGCGCGGTTACGCCGCCGGAAATTTTCAGCGGCGCACCGGGGGGGATATTGCGGATTCGATAACGTTTCCGTCTGCATCAAAAGCAAGACCGTCTGCAAGCGGCGGCGTTCCTTCGTGAATGATCGCGTGACACGTCCGGCAGACGGTTTCAAGATTATCTTCGTTCAGCGTAATCATGGGGTCATCTATGTTTCGCGGCGTTAATTCCGTCTTGTGATGGACGATGCAACCGGGCGCGCCGCACCTGACGCATAGCCCCGCGTCGCGTTTCAGGATGTACGCCCGCGTCCGCCGCCATGCTGCCGATTCGTAGAATGCTTTTGCAAATGCTTTCATTCCGCTGCCTCCTTGCAAAAGGGTAAAGGGAACGCCCTGCGCATAAGCGCAAGGCGCACGGCGGCGAGGTTTCCTCGACCTCCCTTTACGGCTATCAGCATAGCACGAATTTCCGAAACTTTCTGTTCAGACTTTTTTCAAAAGCGTCCGGCGCGGTCAGAGCAGCGCCCCAGCATCCGCACCGAAGTACAGCACAGCAAATCCCGCAACGGCTTTATTGCGCAAATCGTAGATCGACGTGCGCGACGCATAGTTCACCTGTGCGGCAATTTCTTCTTTGCTTTCCCGCTCTATGTACCATAGGCGCAGTAATTCCGCGTCTTGCGGGTCAAGCTGCTGCAATACGCTGTCGATTTCGTCGATCTTTTCTTTCGTGCGGTTGATCTCCCGCGCAACTTCGGCAATCTCAATGCAATCTGTCAGCGCATCGTTTACACTTTTCGTGCTTGTGTACGGCTTCGACGTATCTAACGACGGATAGCCCGACGGCGAATTGTGGCGCATGATTCTTTCCTGCCGCCGCATCAGGTTTTTCAATGCCTTTTCAAGCATTGAACGTGATCGCAGCGTGTTTTCCGCTGCGTTGAAATAGTTAATCATAGCCCGCCTCCTTATGCGCGCTTCCCGCCGTGCCGGTATTCGCGCCCTTTGTTGTATTCGTGCTTTGCCACAAGCACGGCTTCAATGTCTACGCCCATGAACGCAAGGAAATCCATAATGCGCATGACCGCATCGCAGAGTTCGACCGCAACGCCCTCCGGCTTGCAGTTCCCCTCCGTATCAGCAGCGCCCGAAGGATGCCCGACATTATCGCAGATTTTTGAAAACTTGCAATTCTCCGGTGACAACGCACACGTGCCGTAGATAACCGGGTTTCCGCTCCGCCATTCTTCAACGGCTTCCGAGATTTCAGCGTGTATCATAACCGCGACTTCCGGGAACGTGATAGGCGCATCATACCAACCGTGCGCAACGGCGTTTTTGTGGACATCCTGTGCAAATTCGTTTACCGTCATTCTTTCCGCCTCCGATTCGTTTTTGTTTTTCGCTGTGGCTTTATAAATTTACCGTCCCGGCGGTAAAACCGGGCGACGATATACCGTCCGCCGTTCACGTCGTTATGAAATGCGCCAGCTTCCGCAAGGAAATAGCCGGGGTACAGCTTTTCGTATTCGGCGTTGTTGGTCGTGTCCCGTGCGAGTTCTTCCGCCCGCCTGCCGGAAATGCGTCCGTCACGTGTTTTCGGGTCAGGGTCAATCAGATTCTTTGACGCATTCCAAGCCTTTTTGCCGACGGGCTTTTTGACGATGTAATGTCCAAGACCGGCAAGCCCTGTTTCCGTGAATTGCAGGCGGCGGCTGTTCGCGTAGCCCAAGCCCCAAGCCGCCTCCACCGCGTCACGATCTAACCCGCCGTTGATCGTGATGTGATGATGATAACGCCCGGTCTTTCCGCCGCGTTCTGTCACGACGATGTATTTCAGCGGCGGCAATCCGGCTTTCTTCCGCATCCGCTGAATGCGGCGTATGAAATTGCGGACATACCGGGCGGCTTCTTCTTCGCTTTCCGGCTGGACGCTGTATGTCAGGTGAATTTCAAGATCGTCCGGCGTGAAGTTCGCGTGAAGCAGTCTGACAAGTTTTTCTTCCCTGTGGCGCTGATTTAATTTCTTCTGCGCGTCGGTTGTCGGCTTGCTCCGGCTGCGCCGTCCGTTCGATTGCCGATATGTAGGAAAAATATATACGTCGAGGTACTCCCCGCAGTAGTAGCGCTTTTCCCGATAGATTGTTTTCATGCCTCTACCTCCGGCGGCTCTGTGGTCGTTAAGTTACTATCCCATACAAGCCCGAAAATAGCGGTTTCCCGCCGCTTTTCGCTTGCATATCGCCCCGGAACGTGATATTATATATAAGGTATGAGTAACCTTGTCTTTTCCGAGGCAAGCACCGCCGACGTTCTGCGAAAACGTCGGCGGCTTTTTTATGCGTCCGTTTCCACCGCATCCGTCCAGTCAATAGCCTGTCCGCATTGCCCGCAGAATGCGTTCTGCGCGCCGTCTGCATTGTGCAAGTGTTTGACGCTGCCGCACCGCTTGCAGGCTAAAGCGGGCGCGGGGCGCGCTGGAATGTATTCCGGTTTTTTCCGAACGCGGTACGACAACGCCGCAATCCCCATGCGGCAGGCTTCTTCTACCGGCTCAATGCTTTCGTAATGCTCCCGATGCGCGGGATTCAGAATTTCAATCGCACGTTGCACGTTCATATCTGCGCCTCCATCTTTTGCAAATTCCTTGTGGCTGGTCATCGTGCAGGGGTTTCCGCAATTCCGTTTGTTGCATAGCGTGTTTTTCTGCGGGTCACATACATATAGCCCGGAACAGTCAAAATCCATCGTCAGCCCTCCCGATCATGTGCAGCGGGCAGTTTTTCAGCCGTTCTTTTGATACCCGAATGCCGCGTGTACTGTAAATCGACGCGCCCGCCGTGCAAATACCGTCGTTGTAGCGCCCGCCGGGGCGGTTTCCCATGCCGTCATAGTAGCCGCATTCCGCGCACGAACGCGGGATTTTCCGCATATTCGTAACGATGATGATTTTTCCAATGTATTTGTTCATTTCAGCCTCCGTCAGCGCCGCTTCGGGTCATAATCTTCAAAGCGTTCGCATTTTCTGAAAATGATCTTGTTGTTTACCCATCTTTGCAAAAGCCGTATTTCGCGCGGCGCATGGGGCTTGTCGTAGATCATAACGTATGGGTCATAGCCCATATTCCGCAACGTGTAAATCCTGTGCAGATTTTCCGCCTGCGTCGTATTGTAGTTCGTAAGCACGTAGACCCGGCGTTTTCGTTCATCCGTGATCGCGCCGTGCTGCGCGTACAATTCAAGCCCTTTCACTACTGCGTCGGACTGTTCCATGAAATCCCACGCAAAATGAATCATTTTCGTTTTCACAGCGTTCAGGGACAGAACGATTTCTTTTGTCAGTGTCCGGCAGTCAACGCCTTGCGTGAAATCGACCCATGCGCCGCTATCTGCCAGTTGCCGCAGAAGGTCAAGCCGATCTTTGCAGGCTGTTATATTCGGGTCAAGCAGCTTTATATATCGCTGTCCGTGCCACCATTCCGACAAGTCTGCGACTTTTCTGCTCTGTAAGCCCTCTTTGTCGCCAACGATGCAAAATGAACAGTGTCGCGGGCAACCTCTTGTCAGAAATCCGTATGCCGTATCTTTCGTCAATTCCGGGTATAGGGAATAATCAGGGTAAATGTGTTCGATTTCTTCCGGCAAATTGCCGTTAAGCCCGTATCCCGTTCCGCCTTTTATGATTTTCCTTGCATTCAAGGGTTCGTCAACGTCTTTTGAATATGTATCGTCAAACACCTTTGACATATAAACAATGTCGTAGTCACCGAATCCCCACCACCACTCGACATGATCGCCGCGCGATTTGTGGAATGCGGAAATCTTCATAAGCGCGAGATTCGGGAAATTGTGGCTATCTACGTCGATAAGCCCTATGTTCATGGTATGATCTTGCCTCCTTGCGGCTACTTCCCCGGCATTGAGCCGGGGAAGTTTTTGAATTCCGAATTTTACAAATCAAAGCCGGGGGCAAAGCCATACGAGTAGTTCGCGTAGTAGTAGTAGACCGTGCCGCCAGTACCCACACGCACGAAAAACGTGGAAATGCTGGCACCCGGGGAACGGAGCCAGTACGGATATGTACCATTTCCGGGGACTTCCTTCACGCGGTCGCGTTCTTCCTTGAAAATAGGCAACTGGAAGCTGTCTGTTTCTTCCTTCCACCATCCATCCGGGTCATTGCCGAAAACGTCCGTTGCTGACGGCAACCACAACGAATCAAAATATTCGTACGTTTCGCCGTCGATTTCCTCGCATAAGTGTCGCGGCGTGATCGCTTCGCGCAGTTCAGCGGGCAAATGCGGCAGAATATCTTCGAGGACGTGTCTGCGGGCTTCGCTTCTGAAATATCCGCCTTTGTTGGTCATATCCTTGTTCATCTGCCACATTTCGCAGAGGCAGTCTTTGAAAACAAATCGGGCGCTATGCTTGCCGACGTAGCCGCAAACCGGCGTAATCGTTTCGCCCGTGTCAAGCGCAAGCGTGATTTCGTCGTGCGGGCGGATGACCTCCAGACCGCGCCCCTCCTTGATCGCTGCTTTCAGTTCCGAAATATTGATTTCCTGCTCTGTCCTGCGTGTGATTTTCATTGTGTGACCTCCTCAATAGAACAAAAGATGTGATTTCCGATGACTGCAACGATATTGTCGTTGTATGCCTTTGTGCTGAAAAATACCGCTTCGGCGGGAAGAATGTAATCTGTGTCGTGCAGCGCGGTATAAACTGCGTCGTACTGCGTCTGTGTCGGTTCTGCTGTCCAAAGATACGGCGCGGGGCTGAATTGCCAAACGTCCCCGTACTTTTGGAAAACGACCTCTTCGACCGTATCCGGGAATTCCGGCGACAAGCAGCGGTTCAGCGCAGTCAGGACAACGGCAACTTGCCCGTCGAACGGTTCGCCGCGCGCTTCGTGCCATGCAAGCGCTGCCAGCATATCAATATCGTCCTCCGTGACATTCAGCGCCGCATAACGGCTGATTTCTTCCGGCGCTTCCTCCGGCTGTTCTTCCGGCTGTTCTTCCGGCTCTGTTTCTTCCGGTGCTTCCGGCGTGATCGTTTCCGGCGTTTTCGTGATCTGTTCCGCCGCTTTTGTGATCGCGGGCGCGATTTTTGTTGCTGCGGCAACCGTTTCCGTGCTTGCCGCTTCCGGCTGCGTGTCCCGCTCTACCGGGCGCGCCAGCGCGCAGACACAAGCCGCCGCAATGATTGCAATGACGGCGCACAGCGCGACCGTCGGCGCGAACCGGCGTATCATGCGGCGTTTCCGCCGCTGCTGCGCGGTCATTGCTCTGTGCTTGCCGGTTCTTCTTCGGCAAGCACGATAAATTCACATTCGCGGGCTATCTGCGTCCAGCGGGCGCGCCATTGCCGCGCGGCGGCGATGATCGCATCATATTTGCAGCGCCCGTTTGCGGTTGTTTCGCCGTATTCGGCGTGTCTGACGAGGTATAGCTTCATAGGTCTGCGTTCCATGTAAGCCCCTGCCTTTCTCTATTCGGCAATTTCGCCGTCTATCAGTTGGAACGATTCGCGGAGAATGCCGCCCCGCACGGCAAATTCAAGAATGCAATAGCGGCGCGCCGGATGGATGTACGAAACCGTACCCCGAACGGCTTTATCTTTGCCGTCTTTGCCTAAGACGCTGAACGTGACGGGCTTGACCGTCCTGCCGCATCCGATTGTTACCATGATGTACCCTCCTTGCGGCGGTCATAGGAATAACCGCTGCTGCGCTGTATGTTCTTCAAAACGCTGTTCTTGCTTCTGAAAATATTCTGCGTCGATCTCACACCCGATGAAATCAAGCGCCATATCGTAAGCGGCAATTCGGCTTGACCCGCTCCCAAGGTGTGAATCAAAAATCTTGTCGTACGGACGCGCGTATTTCGTGTAAAGCCACAAATACAGCGCAATCGGCTTTTGCATGGGATGAATCCGCACGTCATCCGCGCCGACGTTCCCGAAATACGCATGGTCAAAGCATTTTGCCGTTTTATTGAAACTCGTCCATGCTAATTCGCCGTCGGAATAGCTGCCCACGGGCTGACGCTTGTACCAGAAAATGAATTCCTTCGTCGGCGGCAGCAAATCCGACAAATGATTGTAGCCCCAAATAATCTGATTCTTGCTGACACGGAACAGTTCGGTGAAGTATTCAGCCGTCGGTTTATCGTCGTTCGCGGTCTTTGTCTGCCCGTAGCGCCTAACCCGGCTTGTCTCCTTGAATCCCTTTTCAATCCCGTACGGCGGGTCTACAACCGCCAAATCGAAATATTTACTCGGAACGCGGCGCATAAATTCCATGCAGTCAATGTTATACGCTTCGTTCATTCGCCGTCATTCCTCCAACTGGTACGTTTTCGTTTCGCTGCGCTCGACCTTGATTTTCTCTTTTGTGGTCATCGTGATTTTCGCCTTGCAAAGCCCGCGCACGTTGATCGTAGCCGACGTAATAAACCCGCGTGCCGTCTGCTCCGCGATAGCGTTCAGGAGTTGCAGCGGTTCTTCGGCAGCAATCGGGGAAAAGCCCAGCTTTGCAGCATCGTCCCCGAAAATCTTGCGAATGCGGTTTTGCGCCGCCGTGATCTGCTTGCGCAGATTCCGTTCATGCCGTGCGTCTTAGCATTCGCATTTTTCGGAAGCGGCAATATCGGCTTCTGCCTGCGTTTCTTCTTCGTAGTCCAGATTCACGACTTGCCCGCAATACCTACACGTGCCGAATGTCATTCCGTTACCTCCGGGCTTTCCGCCGCTGCCTGATCGCCGCCCGCGTGCGCGTCGCCGGTCGCCCGCCTGATCGCCGCCGTCAGCGCCGCGACCGCCGACGCGATTTGACCGCCCGACGCTTCCGGCTTCTGTCTATCCGGGTCAGCGTTTTCCGCCAGCTTGCAGACAATAGCCGCTTGCATGACTTCACCGACGAACGCGCCGGTTTCCTGCATCGTCAGCGTTTCGGCGGACGTACGAACGACAAAAGCGCCCGTCGTGAATTTGAATACCGCATACGCGCGCTTTCCCGCCGGGGGGACGATGCGGATAGCGCCCGCGTCCGCAATGACGGCTTCCGGCGTGGGGACTTCGTACCCGCTCGACGCGAATACTTTCAACTGTTCCGGCGCAAGCGCGTAGACCTCGCTGCCGAGTTGCTTTGAATACAGCTTTTTCATGTCTTTTGTACCTCGTATCTTTCCGGCGGTCGTAAGCAGCCGCCCATTTTTGGACACCATGCCGGGACGTACGGCAGAAACCGTTCAATGCCGACGATGTAACCGCACGTTTGCCCCGGCGCATAACATCTGAAACACTTTTGACCGTTTACCCAATCTTCCGTTACGACGCTGCCGCATCCGGCGCACGTCCGCGTATAGTCCGCGCGTGTCATTCCGCCGCCTCCGCCGGAAGCGTCAAATACCAAAGCGCGCTGCCCCGAAGGGCTTCATTCGGGCAGTTGTCGCAGTTTTCCGCCGCGCACTGATCGCAGTAGATGCGATGAAAAGCATCGTCCCACGGCGCATTGATCGCCGGAATCGCTTGCAGGAAATCCGCCAACGCCTGCGGGCTTTTTGTGATTCGGTCGAAAACGTTCATCCCCGCGCCCCCTGATTCCAAATCGGGAAGGAAACGCCCGCAAATACTTCTTCGCGGAAATGCAGCGGGACGAGTCTGTAAACGTCGTTCAGGCAAGAGTTCCGCATGGATGTGTTCATAAATTCTGCGTGCTTGAATTCATCCGGCGGAAAAAACGGCTCGTTCGCGTATCGCAGAACGTTTTCCCGGACTTCCCGCAGAAAATCTTCCGTCCAACGGTCGCCGCCGCTTGCCCGCTCCCGTGCTTCGCGTTCGCTCTGCGCAGCGAATGTTTCCCACGGGAAAAGAACGTGCGTAATATACACGTTTTCAGTTTTCTTCATGGTATGAGCCTCCTTTTTCATTCTGTCGCTTTCCGGCGACCTCTTTTGCGGTATGCTTCGGTCACGCGCTTTTCTGCAACTTCTGCCCGGTATGCAGGGCGGCAGCGCGCGTTCAGTTCCGGCACTTCTCCGCGCTTGATTTCCCGGTAAATCGTCGCTTGACATTTGCCGATGCGCGCCGCGATTTCGCACGGCTTCGCGCCCGCGTTATACATTTCTTCGATGATTTTCCGATCTTCAAGCCCGATATTGTAGCTGTTCATTCCGTATCGCCTCCGTTTCCTGCGTTTTTGGGGATAAAAAATAAGCGCGTCAGAAGTAATAACTTCTTTCGCACTTAATAATAAACGGCGCAGCCGCGGCGCGGCGCAAGGGAAAAGGCTTTGCAAAATCGCGCGGATATGGTAAAATATTTGAATCTATTCCCTGACTTCACGAAAGGAGCCGCGCGATGCTGAAAAAAGCCTATGTCGAGATCACAAACCACTGCAACCTCGCCTGCTCCTTCTGCCCCAAGACAAAGCGCGAGCCGCGCACGATGAGCGCACAGGAATTTGGCCTCGTCCTCTCGCGGCTTGAGGGGTATGTGCAGTACGTCTACCTGCATGTGATGGGCGAGCCGCTGCTGCACCCCGAGCTTACGACGCTCCTCGCCCTCGCCAAAGCGCGGGATATGAAGATCTGCATCACGACGAACGGCACGCTGCTCCAAAAGCGTTCCGATGAGCTGCTTGCCGCCGAGAGCCTGCACAAGATCAGCGTCTCGCTCCACAGTTTTGAGGGCAACGACGGCGCGGACGAGCAGGCGCTTTCTTACCTGACACAGGTCTGGAACTTTGCTGAAAAGGCCGCGAAAAAAGGCGTCATCGTCGCGCTGCGCCTCTGGAACGACGGCGGCGCGGACGCGCGCAACGGCGAAATTCTCGACTTTCTGCGCTCCCGCACAGGCGATAACTGGCCGGAGATGCGAAACGGCAGCTTTCTTCTGCGCGACCACCTGTATTTGGAGCGCGCGGGCAAATTCGACTGGCCCGATCTGAGCGCCGGCGAATCCGGCGCACAGTTCTGCTACGGTCTGCGCGACCAGCTCGGCGTGCTTGTCGACGGCACGGTCGTGCCCTGCTGCCTCGATCACGAGGGCGATGTGGCGCTGGGGAACCTCTTCACCCAGCCGCTTACCGAAATTCTGACCTCCCCGCGCGCGTGCACTCTGCGCGAGGGTTTCTCCCGGCGGAAGCCCGCCGAAGAGCTCTGCCGCCGCTGCGGCTTCGCCGCGCGCTTCAACAAATGATATGATGACAGAACATTGGGAAAACTTAAATGCCCTGACCGCGCCGCTGCTCACGTGGTATGACTTAAACGGCCGCACGCTGCCATGGCGCAGCGTCGTCACGCCGTACCGCACGTGGGTCTCGGAGATCATGCTCCAGCAGACGCGCGTGAGCGCCGTCATTCCGTACTTCGAGCGCTTTATGGCAGAGCTGCCCGACGCCGCGGCGTTAGCCACCGTGCCGGAGGAACGGCTCTTGAAGCTCTGGGAGGGGCTCGGCTACTACTCGCGGGCGCGGAATCTGCAAAAGGCGGCGAAGGTCATCGTCTCGGACTTTGGCGGCGAGTTGCCGCGCACTTGTGCAAGTCTCAAAACGCTCCCTGGCATCGGCGACTACACCGCCGCCGCCATCGCCTCGATCAACTTCGGCGAGCCGGTCGCCGCGGTGGATGGAAATCTGCTGCGCGTCGCCGCGCGCGTCAGCGGCTGCGCCGACGACATCATGGACGCGAGGGTACGAAAGCAATTCACCGCGCATCTCAACGACGCCATCGACTTAGCCCGCCCCGGTGCGTACAATCAGGCGATGATGGACCTCGGCGCGACGGTGTGCCTGCCGAACGGCGCGCCGAAGTGCGAGATCTGCCCCGCGCGAATGATGTGCGAGGCGTATAAAAACGGTCTCACGGAAATTTTACCCGTGCGCGCGAAGAAAAAGGCGCGCAAGATCGAAGAGCGCACGGTGCTGCTGCTCTTTCAAAACGGCAAGACCGCGCTGCGAAAGCGCGCGGACACGGGACTTCTCGCCTCACTCTGGGAATTCCCGAGCGTTTTGGGGAACCTCGACGAGGCGGGCGTTTCGCTTGCGCTTGCGCAGATGGGGCTTTCGGCAAAGTCCATCGAGCCCGCGGGCAGCGCGAAGCACATCTTCACCCATATCGAATGGGACATGAAGGGATATTTCGCCGACGTGACGGGCGAAAACGACGATCTATTCTGGGCGGACGCCGCGGCGTTCGACGCCGCCGCCATCCCCACCGCATTCAAGAAATTTGCCGCGCTCGTTCGCGCGCAGCTGCAATAAGAGAGGGAGAACAACGACCATGGCACAGCTTTACTTCAAATACGGCGCGATGGGCTCGAGCAAGACGGCCAACGCGCTGATGGCGCGCTTCAACTACGAAGAGCGCGGGCAGAAGACGCTCCTCTGCAAGCCCCAGCTCGACACGCGCGACGGCGACCACATGGTACACTCGCGCATCGGCCTCGAATATCCCTGCGTCTACTTCCACGAGATGCGGCAGATGGACGAGGAGGAGCTCAAGAAAAACGCCTGCATCATCGTCGACGAGGCGCAGTTTTTGACAAAGGAGGAGGTCTTATACCTCGTCCATCTCGTCGACGACTGCGGCATCCCCGTCCTCTGCTACGGGCTGCGCGCCGACTTCAAGGGCGACCTTTTCCCCGGCAGCTACGAGCTGCTTGTCATGGCCGACAAGTTAGAAGAGGTCAAAACTATCTGCTGGTGCGGCAAAAAGGCCGCGTTCAACGCGCGCTTTGACGCGCAGGGCCATGTCGTCAAGCAGGGTGCGCAGGTCGTCATCGGCGCGAACGACCAGTACATCGGCCTGTGCCGCAAGCACTGGATGCTCGGCGACCTCGGCCCCGACTTCAACGGTCAGGGCACGGGCGACTGATGCGCTGCGAGATCTGTCCCCGTCGCTGCAATGCGGAGCGCACGGCGGAGAAAGTGGGCGGCGTCTGCCGCATGCCCGCGGGCTTAGTTGTCGCGCGCGCGATGCTGCACATGTGGGAAGAGCCCGTGCTCAGCGGTAAAAACGGCGCGGGCTGCATCTTCTTTTCGGGCTGCAACTTGGGCTGCGTGTTCTGCCAGAACGGGCGCATCAGCCACGAGAATTTTGGCAAGGTCATTACGCCGGCACATCTGCGCGAGATCATGGAAGACCTCGTTTCGCAGGGCGCGCACTGCATTGACTTAGTCACGCCCACGCACTTCACCCCCTGGGTGCTCGAAGCGTTGCGTAAGCCGCTTCCCGTCCCCGTTGTGTGGAACAGCGGCGGCTACGAGCGCGTGGAAACGCTCAGAACGCTTGAGGGTAAGGTGCAGATCTATCTGCCCGACTTAAAATACGCCATGGAATGCCCCGCGCGCGAGCTTTCCGCCGCGCCGGACTACTTTGAAGCTGCCGCCGCGGCCATCGACGAGATGGTGCGTCAGGTCGGGGCGTATCAGATTGGGGACGACGGCCTGATGCGCTCCGGCGTCATTTTGCGCCACCTCGTCCTGCCGGGGCAGATGGAGAACACCAAGCGTGTCATCGACTATGTCTCGACGCATTTTCCGCCAAAGACGGTGCTCTTTTCGCTCATGAGCCAGTATACGCCGCAGAGCGGTTCGACCGGCGCGCTCGCGCGGCGCTTAAATGAGCGCGAGTACCGCACGGCGGTGCAGTACATGCTCGACTGTGGCCTGACCGACGGCTTTTGTCAGGAGCTCTCGAGCGCCAAAGAGGAATACACGCCCGTTTTCGACCTACAGGGGGTATAGGATGGCGAATCAGCTCAACTGCCTGCGCTGCGGCACGGGGATGCAATTTATCAGGCGTGAAAAATTCCAGCTCGGCCAGACCGGCTGGGTGCTCGGCGACCTGCCGAATCTCTTCGCGGGCGCGATGGAGATCGAAATTTACGTCTGTCCCAAGTGCGGAAAGCTCGAATTCTTCCAGCCCGGCAGCGACAAATTCGCAGGTACGGCGGACGAGGCAAAGACCGGCTCCGGCTATCTCCCGCCCGACGCGCCGGGCGGTCTGCCGCGCAAAAAGTGTCCCGTCTGCGGGGCGGTGCTCGACTTTGACTATGGCCACTGCCCGTACTGTGAGCACGAATTCTGATAGCAAATTGTAATATTCTTTCTCATCAATACAAGGAGGACTCGATATGGAGCGTGTCAGCAAGCGGAATTACTACTTAGACATCGCGCAGACGGTGCTTGAGCGCGCGACGTGCCTGCGCCGCGTCTACGGCGCGATCATCGTCAAAAACGACGAGATCATCTCCACCGGCTACAACGGCGCGCCGCGCGGACGCAAGAACTGCGTCGACCTCGGCTATTGCACGCGCGAGCAGCTCAAGGTCCCGCGCGGCGAGCGCTACGAGCTCTGCCGCAGCGTCCACGCCGAGGCGAACGCCATCATCTCCGCCCAGCGGCGCGACATGGTCGGCGCGACGATCTATTTAGTCGGCCGCGACGCGCGCAGCGGCGAGCTGCTGCACGACGCGACGAGCTGTCCCATGTGCCGCCGCATGATCATCAACGCCGGCATCGACGAGGTGGTGATCCGCCGGACGGAGGAGGAGTTTGATATCGTTCCGGTGCAAAAGTGGATCGACGAAGACGACTCGCTATAACTTCAAAAAAGCGGCAAAGCCGCTTTTTTGAAGGAGTTTCGCTGCACTTCGTGCCTTGCCGTCCGCAGGGCGGCTGCGACACGCGCTCCGCGCAAAGAGTAATTTGTCACGCACATGTCGCGACAAATTCCGATTTGAACCACACGATTTCATAGCCGCTCATTAGTGGTTGCAGTCTTTTAATAAAATCCTCCGAAAGCCTTGCAAATAAAGGATTTTTCGCATTGTCCCCACCGTATCCCTTTATCTGATTTCACGCATTGTTGTCCTTAACTTGACCTCGCACAAGGGAAAAATCAAGGGAAGGAAAAACTGGTAACAAACTATAAAACAGCGTGGCAATCGGGGAACTGTGACGTATGTGCGAATATATTATAGCGGAGGATTTCGATATGGACAAGTACATTTTTGACGAAGGCAACGGCCTTTGGTATGAACTGATTGGCGACTACTATTTTCCCTGTTTGACTGTACCCACTGAAGAAGAACAGCCTGTCGGTATATGGGGGCAACGGCACAAGCGGTATATCAAAGAATACCACCCAGCTTTATACAATGCCTTGTTGCTCAACGGCAGACTGAACAGCTACCTTGCCGATATTGACCAGCAGGCACAAGAACGGTTAGATACCATTATTGAACAGATGGCCCGATCCCAAGGTATCACCGAGGCGCTGAAAGCTGCCGACCAAATGACATGGGTCGGTAAGATGAACAATATCCAAGCAAGTGCAATGGAAATTGTAAACAGTGAGCTGATTTACGCTTAACAGATTAGCGAAGCAGGGGCCGCCCC
>ERZ1106964.559-NODE-559-length-37395-cov-5.847134_pt1 | contig 37395 bp, 34 predicted proteins | sample MGYA00403682_ERZ1106964 | MGnify/ENA primary metagenome ERZ1106964 (study PRJEB35170, sample SAMEA104062451) | human gut metagenome | biome: human gut; feature: human-associated habitat; material: faeces | place: Denmark | collected 2013-04-10 ...
CCAGGCCCTTCTCATCCGCAATCCCCAACAGCCGCTCCAGTTCCCGCCGGTTGCTGGTCACCGTCTTCTCGCACAGCACATGCTTGCCGTGGGTCAGCATCAGCGCCGCCTGCTCAAAATGCAAATTTTCTGCCGCCTCATTCATTTGTTTAGTCAAATCAGCGAGCAACTCCTCATGCTTACCGTCGAAGAAATCGTTTATTTTCGCGATTAACTGAGCATAGTCTTCCTTAGAAATCTTGCCGCAGCACGGCGCATAGCAGCGTTTGATTTGATAATTGAGGCACGGGCGGTCATTGGTAAATGTCCGCTGCTTGCAGACGCGAAATGGAAATATGCTGCGCAATAATTCCAGCGTTTCTCTTAATACCGTCACTGACGGATATGGTCCGAAATATTTGCCGCCGTCTTTAATGTAGTTACGAGTGATGATGACGCGCGGATAATCCTCGTTGGTAATTTTCAAATACGGATAAGTTTTATCGTCCTTTAAACTGATGTTGTATTTCGGACGATATTTTTTGATCAAATTGCACTCTAAAACTAAAGCCTCAACCTCATTATCTACGATAATATACTCAAAATCGGCGATATTACGCACTAAAGCTTTAGTTTTTAAAGCATCTGGAGGAAGGGTTCGAAAATAGGAGCGCACGCGGTTTTTCAGATTTACCGCTTTGCCGACATAGATGATTGTACCGTCTTGATTTTTCATCAGATATACGCCAGGATTGTCCGGCAACGTCGCCAATTTATCGGCTATGCTCACTTTTTTTCTCCTCCTATTATTCGGCGACGCGCTTCGCCGCCTGCTGTTTCAAATATGCGGTGATAAAGTCGTCAATATCGCCATCCATGACCGCTTGGACGTTGCCTTTTTCGACGTTAGTGCGGTGATCTTTGACCATGCTGTACGGGTGAAAGACATAGGAGCGGATCTGACTGCCCCACTCGATCTTGAGCTGGACGCCCTTGATGTCGGAGATCTTCTCCAGGTGCTCGCGCTCCTTGATCTCGGCCAGACGCGCGCGGAGCATGTTCTTGCAGTTTTCGAGGTTCTGGAAGTGGCTGCGCTCGACCTGGCTGGACACGACGATGCCGGTCGGAATATGCGTCAGACGCACGGCGGACGAGGTCTTGTTGACCTTCTGGCCGCCCGCGCCGGACGAGCGGTACACGTCCATCTTGATGTCCTCGTCGCGCAGCTCGATCTCGCTGTCCTCAGTGATCTCGGGCATGACCTCCACGGCGGCGAACGACGTGTGGCGGCGGCCGGAGGCGTCAAACGGGCTGATGCGCACGAGGCGGTGGATGCCGTTTTCGCTCTTGAGAAAGCCGTAGGCATTCTCGCCCTCGATCATGATCGTCGCGCTCTTGATGCCGGCCTCGTCGCCGTCGAGATAGTCCATGAGCTTGACGGTGTAGCCGTGGCGCTCGGCCCACATGTTGTACATGCGGTAGAGCATGCTCGTCCAGTCCTGCGCCTCGGTGCCGCCCGCGCCGGCGTGGAAGGTGAGGATGGCGTTGTTCGCGTCATACTCGCCGGTCAGCAGCGTCTCGAGCCGCATGGATTCGAGCGTCTCCTCGAAGGTGTGAAATTCGCTCTCGAGGTCGGGCAGCATCGAGTCGTCGTCCTCCTCGATGGCCATCTCGCACATGGTCAGCATGTCCTCCCACGCGCCGGAGAGCCTGGCGTACCGCTCGAGCTTGTGCTTGAGCGTCTTGATGCGCTTTTGCACGCGCTGGCTGTTTTCGGTGTCGTTCCAGAAACCGTCCTGCGCGCTCTCCTCCTCGAGCTTTTCGACCTCGTTGCGCGCCTCGTCGAGATGCAGCGCGCCGCCCAGATCGTCCAGCGCCGGGCGGAGGTTGTTGAGCTTGTTTTTATACTCTTCAAATGCAATGGATGCCATACGTTGAATCCTGCCTTTTTTCAGTCTAACTTACTTATTATAATCAAAAATACCGCGCTTGTAAAGCAAAACCGCGCTCATTCGGTCGCGGCCTTCGGCTGGATGGACTCGTCGTTGACGATCCAGTTTTGCACGTCGATGATCTCGATGCCGTCATCGCCGATGCGGTTGACGACGCGCGTGATGCCGGAGTTGATAATCATGCGCCGGCACATGGCGCACGAGGTCGTGTCGTGCAGCAGCGCGCCGGTGGCGGCGTCGCGCCCGACGAGGTAGAGCGTGCCGCCGATCATGTCGCGCCGGGCGGCGGAGATGATGGCGTTGGCCTCGGCGTGCACGCTGCGGCACAGCTCATAGCGCTGGCCGCTGGGGATGTTGAGCTGCTCGCGGTTGCAGTAGCCGAGCTCGGAGCAGTTGACGCGCCCGCGCGGCGCGCCATTGTAGCCCGTGGAGAGGATCTCGTCGTTCTTGACGATGATCGCGCCGTATTTGCGCCGCAGGCAGGTCGAGCGGTCGAGCACCGCGTCGGCGATGTTGAGATAGTATTTGTCCTTACTCATGCGCTGATCCATGACGGACGCGCCTCCTTCGCATAATTTCCTACTTTATATCATATCGGAAAAGCCACGCCGCGTCAAGGCCCGCACTGGTATTCTGCGCGTGGGTGTGCTATACTGTCCGGCAGGTGACGCTTATGAAAGAAAACTATCAAAAGCAGCTCGACGCGCTGCTCGCATCTCTCCCGCCTGAGAGCAAACCGCGCCTGCTGCTGCAGAGCTGCTGCGGCCCGTGCAGCAGCTATGTGCTTGAGTACCTCACGCGGTATTTTCGCGTGACCGTGCTGTATTATAACCCGAACATTCAGCCGCGCAGCGAGTATGACCGCCGTCTCTACTGGCAGCGGGAGCTCATCCGTCAGCTCCCGACACCGGAGCCGGTGGAGCTGCTCGCGTGCGACTATGACGGGCAGCGCTATATCGATGCTGTCCGCGGCCTCGAGCGCGAGCCGGAGGGCGGCGCGCGCTGCACGGTGTGCTTCCGTCTGCGCCTGGAGGAGACGGCGCGGCAGGCGCGCGCGCACGGGTTCGACTATTTCGGCACGACGCTCACCGTCTCGCCGCACAAGGACGCGCAGCGGCTCAACGCCATCGGCGCGGAGCTGGCGCAGCAGTACGGCGTGCGCTGGCTGCCGTCGGACTTCAAAAAGCGCGAGGGCTATAAGCGCAGCATTGAACTCTCGAAGCAGTACGGCCTCTACCGGCAGGAATACTGCGGCTGTCTGTACAGCAAACCGGTTGACAACGCGGCGGCGATGGAGTAGAATAACCGCCGTCACAATTTATCATGCGCAGGTGCCATACCCCTGCGCGCACAACGTGTGCAACGAAAAAAATGGGAGGAATTGAATCATGCACATCACCACGAGAAAGCTGACCGCTGCGGCGGTCACGGGCGCGGCCTATGCCGCATTGACGATGCTTCTGGCGCCGATCAGTTACGGAGCGATCCAGTGCCGGGTCTCGGAGGTGCTGTGCATTTTGCCGTTTTTTATCCCCTGCACGGCATGGGGCCTGTTCGCAGGCTGCGCGATCGCGAATCTGCTGAGCGCGGCGGGCATTTTTGACGTGGTTTTCGGCTCGCTCGCAACGCTGCTGGCCGCGCTGTGCACGGCGTGGCTCGGCCGCGGCCGCGGCGCGCAGTCATGGGTGCGGTGCATCCTCGCCGCGCTCATGCCGGTCGTGTTCAATTTCGTGTTTGTCGGTGCGGTGCTCACGTGGTCGCTCACGGACGCCGTGTTCCCGCACCTGAATGCATCGTTCTGGGTCTTCGGCGGCCAGGTCGCGCTCGGCGAGATCGTCGTGCTCGGCGTGCTGGGCCTGCCGCTCATGCGCCTGCTGCCGCGCAATCCGAAGTTCCGCGAGATCATCCGCAGCTATCAAAAGGAGTGACGGAGCATGGACCGTTCCAGCGGTATCCTGCTGCCGGTGTCGGCCCTGCCGGGGCCGTGCGGCATCGGCGACCTGGGCAAAGACGCCCGGGATTTTATTGACTTTCTCGCTGCCGCCGGGCAGCGCTATTGGCAGATCCTGCCCCTCAACCCGCCGGACGGTGCGCACTCGCCGTACCTGTCGGCCTCGACGTTTGCCGGCAGCACCGACCTGCTCTCGCCCGAGCCGTTCGTTGCGCGCGGCGCGCTCACGCTCGACGAGGTGCGCGCCACCGACTGGGGCAGTGATCCCATGCGCGTGGACTACGCGCGCGTGCACGCGGGCAGAACCGCGCTCTGGGACGCGGCGTTCGCGCGCGAACGGGACGCTGCTGTGCCCGCGCTGCGCGCCGCGCTCGCGGCCGAGCCGTGGCTGCGCGACTACTGCCTGTACATGGCTCTGAAGGAAGAGCAGGGCGGCGCGCCGTGGTATGCCTGGCCGCAGCCCCTGCGTGACCGGGACGCTGCCGCGCGCGCGGAGGCGCTCGCACGGCTCGACGACCGCGTGCTCCTGCACGCCTACCTCCAGACGGAGTTCACCCGCCAGTGGGATGCGGTGCGCGCCTACGCCCACGCGCACGGTGTGCGCATCATCGGCGACCTGCCCATGTACGTCGCGCCCGACAGCGCGGACGTCTGGGCGCAGCCGGCGCAGTTCTGTCTCGACCCGGACGGGCAGCCGAGCGCTGCCGCCGGTGTCCCGCCGGACTATTTCAGCGCCGACGGCCAGCTCTGGGGCAACCCGCTCTACGATTGGGATGCCATGCGCGCGGACGGCTTCCGGTGGTGGAAGGAGCGCATCCGCGGCGCAGCAAAGCGCTATGATGTGGTGCGCATTGACCATTTTCGCGCCATTTCGAACTACTGGGTGGTGCCGCGCGGCGAACTGACCGCCCGCGGCGGCCACTGGGCGCCCGGCCCCGGCCCGGCGCTGCTGCAGGCACTGCACACGGCAGCGCCCGAGCTGGAACTCATCGCCGAGGACCTCGGCACGATCGACGACGATGTGCGCCGCCTCGTCGCGCGCTCCGGCTGCCCGGGTATGCGCGTGCTGCTCTTCGGCTTCGACCCCAGCGGCACGTCCGAGCACCGGCCTGACCGCGTGCGCGCGCACAGCGTCTGCTATGTCGGCACGCACGACAACGCGCCCGCCGCCGCCTGGGCGGCGCTCGGCGGCGCGGACGCCGACTATGCCATGCGCTGCCTCGGCGTGTACGATGTCGCGCGCCTGCCGGAGGCGCTGCTGCGCGCCGGCATGGGTTCGCGCGCGGAGCTGTTCATCGCGCAGATGCAGGACGTGCTCGGTCTCGGCGCCGAGAGCCGCATGAACACGCCCGGTACGGCCTCCGGCAACTGGGTCTGGCGGCTGCTGCCCGGTCAGGCGGACGCGCAGACGGCCGCGCGCCTGCTCGCGCGCACACAGGCGGCCTGCCGCATATAGACGCAAAACATCAGCGGACACCGGTTCCGGTGTCCGCTGATGTTCTGTCTTGTTTAGATGATCGCGCGTATCTGCTCGATGAGTGTCTTGTAAAACAGCCGGTATCCCGCCTCCGACAGGTGAATGCCGTCGTCTGCGTTGAGCGCGCGGGGATCGCCCCCGTCGAGAAAGCGCTCGCGCGGGTCCACGCACGGCACGTCCAGCTCGTCGGCGATGGTGCGCACGAGCCCGGAGTAGCGCTCCTGCGTGCGGTAGATGCGCCGCACGTCGCCCAGCCACTGCATCACGCCCGCGGCGCTCGCGCCGTTGTGGTCGATGCAGGCGAGGTATTTTACCTCGTCGATGGGCGGCAGGGTCGTGAAGATGGGGCGGATGCCGGCCTCGCGCAGCATCTGCACGATGGCGGTCATGTTCGCGCGGAATTCGTCCGCCAGCACCACGGGGTCGTGATCCTGATCCGGGTGCGCGGCCACGTCGGCCCAGTCATAGTTGCAGTCGTTGCCGCCGTATTCCACAAGCGCCCAGTCATAGCGGTGGCCGCGGGCCAGATCGCGCTGCACGAGCGTAACGCCCTTGCGCGAGGTCGCGCCGAAGACGGACTTGTTCGTCACCTCGGCGTGCAGCCCGGCGAGCGGGGTCTCGAACAGGTCGGTGTGAAAATGATACCGCAGCTGCTCATCCGGCAGCGTGCCCTTCATCAGCGAGTCGCCGAACACGGCGATGCGCAGTGTCTCTTCCATCGCGGGTGCCTCCTGAAACTTTGGTTACTTCATCATACCGGGAGACACTTAAAGAATTATTAGAAATTTGTAAAGAAATCGCGGCGATCGGACAGATCGCCGCGATTGGCAGTTTCGGCAGATTTACTTCCACAGCGCCGGGGGATACGTCCCGTCGGCGTGCAGGTCGTGCAGCGCCGCGACAACGCCGGGCTTGTCGTCCTGATACGTCAGGCCGAACCAGTGCTCGTCCGTCTGCAGCACACGCGTGCTGACGCGCCCCTGCGCCGTGAGTGCGTCCATCATCACGGGCAGCAGACACTCGCGCTTCTCGTCGCCGGGGGCGAGATCGCGCACAAAATCATCAAAATACTGTGCCATCACGTCCAGCATCGCCGGGTGATAGCCCCACAGGTTCATGCTCACGATCGCCTCGGGGTCGAGCACGACGCCCGCGCCCGCGTCGGACGTGTCGCGGATCGTACCGTCCGGGCAGAGCTGGATTTTATACGTCTCCTGCACCTTGCGCAGCAGGCCGCCCTCCGTCGCGCACACGCCGCGCGTGACGGTGCCGAAGGGGCTGACGGTGTTTTTCAGCCGGTAGCCGACCATGGCGGCGTCCTGCGCGCCGTGCAGCTCCGGCAGCGCGGCGGCAATGGCGTCGATGGCGCCGCGGCCGTAAAAATCGTCGGCGTTGATGACGGCAAAGGGCGTCCGGATCACATCGCGCGCGCACAGCACGGCGTGCACGGTGCCGAGCGGCTTGCTGCGCTGCGCCAGCTCCGGCCGCGCCGCGGTGAAGCGGTCCGGTGTCTGGAACGCGTAGTCGATGCGCATGCCGGTGCGCTGCTCGATGCGGTCGCCGAAGAGGTCGCGCACGTCCTGCAGCATCTGCGGCTTGATGATGAGCACGATGCGGTCAAACCCGGCGCGCAGCGCGTCGTAGATCGCGTACTCCATCAGGATCTCGCCGTCGGGGCCGAGGCGCTCGATCTGCTTGACGCCGCCATAACGCGAGCCGAGACCGGCCGCCATCACTACCAGAGTCATATCCATGTAGATAACCTCATTTTGTCATAGAGTATCACACAGCATAGCACAACCCGGCCGGAAATGTCAAATCCGGCACGGCCCCTTAAATTTCCGCCGCCGGCAGCCCGTGCTCTTGCAAAAACGGGACGAGTGGGGTACAATCTGCTTCGACAAAGGTTGTCATAATTCCCATGAAGGAGGACGGGCGCGCATCCCGGCGCACCCGGATGAACGATGAAGCGGATCTTATCTTTCTTTCTCACGCTGGTGCTGACGGCGGCACTGCTGTGCCCGGCGGCGCTGGCGGTGAACGAGACTTCCGCCAAGGACAGGGACTGGGTGTACATCACGCTCGACCCCGGCCACGGCGGCGACGGCGCGGGCGGCAACGACTCCGGCGCGGTCAACGAAAAATATGGGTACCAGGAGGCGGATCTTGTGCTCAAGATCGGCCTGTACTTAAAAGAGGAGCTCGAGACCTACCGCAATGTCCACGTGGACATGACGCGCTCGGACCGCTACGGCACGAGCGCCACCGCGCCCCTGAGCAAGGTGGAAAACCGCGTGCTCTACGCGGCCGAACAATGCTCCGATCTGCTCGTGAGCCTGCACCTGAACTCTGCCGGCAGCAATCAGTCCGTGCACGGCGGGCTGATCCTTGCCAGCAACGGCAACTATGATCCCGACTGCGCGAAGGTCATCGACGCCGTCGGTACGAATATTCTCGCGCAGCTCAGCCGCCTCGGCATCGACACGAGCCGCGGCCTCGTCAAAGAGGGCTCGCACGACGGTACGCGCTATCCCAACGGCAAGCTCGCCGACTATTACGGCATCGTCCGCTACGGCCAGCTCCGGCACATCCCGGCCATGATCGTTGAGCACTGCTTCGTCAGCAGCAACAGTGACTGCGAGCAGTTCCTCTCGAGCGATGCCAAGCTCCGGGCCATCGCGCAGGCGGACGCGCGCGGCATCGCGGCCTATTACGGCCTTGAGAAGAAGGACCCCGGCGAGGTCGATGTCGAGCCGCTGTTCCGCGACTGCCGCAGCCACTGGGCGAAGGACTATGTCAACCGCGCCGCGGACGCGGGCTGGGTCAACGGCGTGGGAGGCGGCCTGTTCCAGCCGAACGGCACGCTCACGCGCGCCATGTTCGTGACCATGCTCGCGGGTCTTGCGGGCGTGGACGAGGCGGACTATCCCGGCAGCACGTTCTCGGACGTTCCGGTGGGGCAGTGGTACGCGCCCAGCGTGGCCTGGGCCGCGTCGGAGGGCATCGTCTCCGGCACGGGCGACGGGCGCTTCGAGCCGAACCGGAACATCACGCGCCAGGAGATGGCGCAGATCATGGCCGGCTACCTCGCCTGGAAGGGCGTGGACACGCACCCGACCGCCGATCCCTCGGCCTACAACATTCCCGACCGTGCCGACATCGCCCCCTGGGCGCTCGACAGTGTCTGTTTCTGCTATGAAAAGGGGCTGCTGTCCGGCGGCGACCACGGCTTTGCTCCGCTGGACAATGCCACGCGCGCGCAGGCGTGCGTTGTGCTGTGCGGGCTCAATGACTTCCTGCGCAAGACCGAAGGTTGACTTCCTGCGCTTTCGGGGTATAATAAGGTCAACATACTGTCGAAATGGAGGAATCCACCACTATGAGTGACAATCACACCCACACGGAAACACCCGAAAACTGCACGCACGACTGTTCGACCTGCGGTGAGGCCTGTGCCCAGCACGAGCCGGAATCCCTGCAGCAGCCGCTGCGTCCCGGCTCCCGCGTCGATAAGGTCATCGCGGTCGTGTCCGGCAAGGGCGGTGTTGGCAAGAGCCTCGTGACGAGCCTGCTCGCCTGCGAGATGCAGCGCCGCGGCCATCAGGCGGCCGTGCTCGATGCCGACATCACCGGCCCGTCCATCCCGCAGGCCTTCGGCGTCCACGGCGGCGCCATGGGCGGCGAGGACTTCCTGTATGCCAACCGCACCCGCACCGGCATCGAGATCATGTCCATCAACCTCCTGCTCCCGAACGAGACCGACCCCGTCGTCTGGCGTGGCCCGGTCATCGCCGGCGCCGTGACCCAGTTCTGGACCGACGTCCAGTGGGACAACGTGAACTATATGTTCGTCGACATGCCTCCCGGAACGGGCGACGTGCCGCTGACGGTGTTCCAGTCTCTGCCCGTGGCGGGCGTGGTCGTCGTCACGTCCCCGCAGGAGCTCGTCGGCATGATCGTCGATAAGGCCGTCAACATGGCCGACATGATGCACGTGCCCGTGCTCGGCATCGTCGAGAACATGGCCTACTACACCTGCCCGGACTGCGGCAAGCAGCACGCCATCTTCGGCGAGAGCCACATTGAGGCCATCGCCGCCAAGCACGGCATCCCCAACACGGCCAAGCTGCCCATCGACCCCGCCATCGCGGCGGCGTGCGACGCGGGCAAGATCGAGGACGTGCAGGGCGACTGGCTCAGCAGCCTCGCCGACGCCATCGAGGGCAAGTAATTTTCATTTGGAATCGCAATCATAGGAACCCGCGCGGCTTGTGCCGGGACCATGCCCTTATGTGCCATGGCGAAGGGAACAGAGCCGCGGGGGAGCTCGAGGGGGTAAGGCCCGCCTCGAATGAAATCTGGATTTGAAGTCTGCCCCCAAAGCCCGATGTGGGCTTTGGGGGCAGACTGAAAAACCGCTCTGCAAACTGCAGAGCGGTTTTTTGCTGCGTTTCACCATTTATTGATGACCTTCTCGGCAAAGCCGGGGAGGTCTTTGACATTCAGTACCGTGCCGTCGTCGAGCACGGCGCGGCCGTTGAATACGCCGAACACCTGGTGCTGGTCGGACTTGATGAGCCCCACGTCCGAGCAGCTCGCGCGGTCGAGCACGGGGGTGTAGTCCATCTCGAAGCGGCCGTCGTCGCTCGTGAAGGTCCAGGGCCGCATGTAGTCCGGCGTGGCCTTGCCGCCGTCGCCGGGGATGTGGAAGGTGACCTGGCTGAGCTTGTGCGCCCGGCCCTTGTAAAAGAGCATGTTCTCGCTCGCGGCGCTCGTATTGCCGAAGCCGTAGCCGATGTTGAAGCCGAACGGCTCCCCGTCCACGAGGCCGGAGGCGCTGCCCCAGTACCACGTGTTTTTGTACGTCCACACGCCGCGGCCCCAGTCGAGCACGGCAAAGCTGTCCGCCGGGTCGAAGGTATATGTGCGGTTGTGGTAGCCGTAGGTCACGGTGCCCTCGGCGCGCATGCAGTTGATCTTCTGATTGTAGTAGAAGTGCTTGTCCTTGTCAAAGGGCGTGGCGATGACCATGGACTCAGGCGGGATGTCCGTGAGCGTCACCTTCGCGTACAGCGAGCCCTCGGGGCCGAAGTTTTTCATCTGCGCGATGAGCACGCGGCGGTCTCCCTCATTCTTGAAGAGAATGCTGTAGTTCCGCCCGGCGCTGTGCACATCGCCGGTCTCGCTGCTCTCGGGCAGGCCGACGCGGCCGTTGGTGAAGGCCTTCATCGGGCTTTTCGTGATCTCCCATCCCTCGTCGAGGTTGAGCAGGGAGATGGAGTCGAGCCCCATGTAGCTGTTGTCCGCGATGGTCAGCGCCAGGGCAAAGTGGCCGTTGTTGATGCAGTAGTAGTCCCATTCCTTGATGCGCAGCTTGTTCGCCTGAATGTCGCTGCGGCGGTAGACGGGCAGCAGGGTCTTCGCGTAGCCGGGCTCGGTCAGGTTGCCGCTCGCGTCGAGCAGGGGGCGGCGCTCGGTGATCTCGTGCTGATTCATGCTTCGCGCTCCTTTTTGATTTGCCGGATGTCCCGCCCCACAAACGGGAGCGTCTGATATTCGCCCTCGATGCGCGACAGGATCTGCGGCGTGTATTTTTTCTGCAGCTCCTCGTTGGAGCAGTTCGTGCTGATGATGGTGGCTTTCTTGCGCGTCAGGCGCGTGTTGATGAGCGTGTAGAGCGCGCTCGTGGAATAGGCCGTGATCATCTCGGTGCCGAGATCGTCGAGGATCATCAGGTCGCAGCCGAGATACTGCTCCACGCGCTGCGCGGCGGCCTCGCCGTCGGCGCTGCTGCGCTGGAACTTTGCGCACTCGAACGCGTCGAGCGCGCTCGCGGCCGTCTCGTAGGCGACGGCGTAGCCCGCGCCCGCGACGACACGCGCGATGCACGCCGACAGGTATGTCTTGCCCAGCCCCGTGCCACCCTGCAGCAGCAGGTTCATCGTGCCGGGGCGGAACGTCTGCGCAAACGTGCGGCAGACCTGAAACACGCGCTCCATCTTCGGCCGCGCGCTCTCGTCATAGAGCGTCAGGTCAAAGTGCTCAAACGCCTCGTCGCCGTTTTGGAGCAGGCGGCTGAGGTCGCGCGTGAGCTCGGCGTTGTAGCGCCGCAGCAGGCAGTCGCACGGCTGCCCCTGCACATAGCCCGTGTCATGGCAGCGGGGGCAGGTGTAAATGTCGTCGGTATAATCCACCGGCAGGTGGTAAGCCGTCAACAGCTCGGCGCGCTGCGCCTGCGTGTCGAGGTTCGCGCGCTCGAGCGCGCGCAGCTCGTCCGTCGGGTCGCTGCCGTGGCGCATCGTCAGACCGACGAGCGTGATCATCTGCTGCTGCAGCGTCTGGTCGAGCGCGCGCAGACCGGGCACGCGGCGGTACGCGTCGTCCACGCGGCGGCGGTGCTCGCGCTCATTTTCCGCACGCTGCTGCGCGATCTGCTCGCGGGCGCGCGCCAGATAGATCCCATTGCGGGCCATGCCGGTCCCTCCTTAGGTGTTGGTCTGCTCCATCTTGCGGAGCAGCTGTTCCACGCGGTCGAGATCGTCGCGCTCGGCCGCCGGCGCGGCGGTATTCGCCGCGCGGCGCTTGTTCGCTGCGCGCGGGTCGCCGGTCTCGATCTCCTCGGGCGTGTGCAGTCCTTTTTCGTGCCAGCTCATGAGGATGCGGTTGAGATACGCCCACTTGCGCGCCCCGGTCGCCACGACTGTGCGGTCGTATGCCTCGGCGATGGCGTCGCAGCCGAAGCCCATGTCCAGCCAGCTCGTGATGTAGCCGCGTTCGGTGCGGCTCGGCGCGCGGTCACAGATCTGCAGCACCTGCAGCACCTGCTGCGCCAGCTCGCGCCGCGCCTGCTTGCGCTGGAGGTATTCCTCCGCCTGCGCCGTCGTGTGGATCTCCCGGTCGGCCCACGCGTAGGCCTCCTTTTCGATCCGGCGCATCGTCGGCGTGCCGGCGTGGCCGCGCTCGGCGCGGTATTCCTGAAACACGTAGTGGATCAGCTCCATGAGCACGTCGGCCGGGAGGCCCAGATAGTCCCGCAGGCCCAGGAGCATGTTCATCTCGGGCGTTGTGAGCTTGCGGCCGTAGAGCTGCTCGGCCTCGCGGCGCACGGTCTGCATCGGCTCGTCGCTGAGCATCCGGCTGGCGATGTCCTCGGCCGTGTACTGCGGCAGCTCGGCTGCGGGCACGAGCTTCGGCTCGGCCGTGGCCGGCTTGTCCGCCGGTACGGGGGCGGCCCTCCTTGCGGCGGAGACGAGCCCGAGCGCGCACAGCCGCTCCATCGTCTGGCGCAGTTCGCGCTCGGTCAGGCCGATGCTCTCGGCGGGAAACGGCTTTCCGCCGGCGCGCAGCAGCGCCAGATATGTCAGGGCGCAGCGCCCGTCTTTTTCCCGCAGCAGCTTGTCCACTTCCTCGACCGGCAGCGACAGACACACCGGCCGCGACAGCGTAAATTCGGCTCGATCCATGCAATTACCCCTCGGGTCACTAGAAATTCATGATAGATTCACATTATAGCATGAAAATTGACTTGTAGCAAGAGCACCTGCTGTGCTATAATGCTATATGTATGACTATAACTGGGAGTGGGTCTATGCTGGAACTGCTGGCGCCTGCGGGCAACCTCGATGCCGTCATTGCGGCGGTGCAAAATGGGGCGGACGCGGTGTATATGGGCTTTGGCGACGGGTTCAACGCGCGCCGGAGCGCCGATAATTTCACACAGGAGTCGTTTGCCAAGGCCGTGCGCTACTGCCACATCCGCGGCTGCAAGGTCTACGTCACGCTCAACACCCTCGTGGGCGACCGCGAGATGGACGCCGCCGCCGCGCTCGCGCAGCAGGCGTCGGACGCCGGGGCGGACGCGATCCTTGTGCAGGATCTGGGTCTCGCGCGCGTCCTGCGCGCCGCCCTGCCGGACATTCCGCTGCACGCCAGCACGCAGATGAGCATCCACAATCTCGCCGGGGTCGAGGCCGCGGCCGAGATGGGCATCACCCGCGCCGTGCTCGCGCGCGAGCTCTCGCTCGAGCAGATCCGCTTCATCTCGCAGCATGCGAGCATCGAAACTGAGGTGTTCGTGCACGGGGCGCTGTGCTTCTGCTATTCCGGCCAGTGCTATATGAGCGCGCTCATCGGCCGCCGCAGCGGCAACCGCGGCGCCTGCGCGCAGCCGTGCCGCATGCAGTACAGCATGGGCGGCCGCATGGACGAATACCCGCTGAGCCTGCGCGACAACTGCCTGGCAGACTACTTGCAGCAGCTCGCCGACGCGGGCGTTGCCTGCGTGAAGATCGAGGGCCGCATGAAGCGGCCGGAGTACGTCGCCGTGGTCACGGACGTGTACGCCCGCTGCATTCATGAGCACCGCGTGCCCACGCCGGAGGAAAACGACCGGCTCGCGCTGGCGTTCTCGCGCCAGGGTTTCACGCAGGGCTACCTGCTCGGCAAAAAGGGGCCGGACATGCTCGGCACCCGCGCGGCCGAGCCCGACCGCGAGGCCGAGAAGATGTTTACCGCCGCGCGCAAGGCGTATGCCGACGGGGAGCGCCGCCGCGTGCCCGTGAAGTTTTATGCCAAGGTGCAGAGCGGCGAGCCGGTCATGGCCGCCGTCATGGACGCCGAGGGGCACCGCGCCGTGCTCACCGGCCCCGTGCCGGAGCCCGCGCAGCGCGCGCCGCTGACCGCGCAGAGCCTTGCCGACCAGTTTGCCAAAACGGGCGGCACGCCCTACTATTCCACCGGCACCGAGAGCCGCATCGACCCGGACCTCTATCTTCCGGCTGCCGCCGTCAACGACCTGCGCCGCCGGCTCATTACCGGCCTGAAGGAAGAGCGCGCGGCCCTGCCCGAGCGGCGGAGCCTGCCGCTGCCGCTGCGGCCGGAGGGCAAGCGCTATTTTGCAGACCCCGTGCTCATCGTGCAGGTGCATCAGGCCGAGCAGCTCACGCAGGAGCTTGCCGCGCTGCGCCCGGCGTATGTGTACGTGCCGATTGAGATCCTTGACACGGATTTCCCGCGCCTTGCCCCGTTCCTGGAGCAGGGGGCACAGGTCGCGGCGGTGCTGCCGCGCGTCATCACGGACGATCAGGCCGAGGACATGCACGCTATGCTGGGGCGTGCCGCAGAAAACGGCGTGCAGGAAGCGCTCGTCGGCAACATGGGGCACATCTTCTTCGCCCGCCGCGCCGGTATGCGCGTGCGCGGCGACTTCGGGCTGAATGTCTTTAACTCCTTTACGGAGGGGGTGCTGCAACAGGCCGGTCTCGTGAGCGCGACGGCGTCGTTTGAGCTGCGCGTGGCGCAGATCCGCGACCTCGCCAAAAGCATCGACACGGAGATGATCGTCTATGGCCGCCTGCCGTGCATGATCACCGAGCAGTGCATCATCCGCAACAGCGCGGGCCGCTGCAACTGCAAGGTGCCCAACAATCTGGCCGACCGGCGCGGGGCGCTGTTCCCGGTGCTGCCGGCGTTCGGCCACCGCAACCAGATCTTCAACGCGCACAAGCTCTACCTTGCCGACAAGCATGAGGACTATGAAACGGCGGGGCTCTGGGGTGTGCGCCTCATGTTCACGACCGAGACGCCGCATGAGTGCGTCGCGGTCACGCAGAGCTATCTGGGCCTGACGGATTACCGCCCGAACGGGCTGACCCGCGGGCTGTATTATCGGGGCGTGGAATGACCCGCCCGGGAGGAACGACCATGAACTGGATCCTTGCCTCCGGCTCCCCGCGCCGGCGGGAGCTGCTGGAGATGCTCGGCGTGCCGGACCTGACGATCCGGCCGGCCACCGGCCCCGAGCGCGCGACGCCGGGCGCCGGCCCGGAGCAGACCGTGCGCGAGCTGTCGCTGCACAAGGCGCAGGAGGTCGCGCAGACCTGCGCGCCGGAGGACATCATCATCGCGGCGGATACGATCGTGTATCTCGACGGCGCCATCCTCGGCAAGCCGAAGGATCATGACGATGCTGTGCGCATGCTCACGGCCCTGTCCGGGCGCGAGCACATCGTCTACACCGGTGTTGCCGTGTTGCGCGGCGGCGAGCTGCGGCAGGCGGCCGAGCAGACCGCCGTGCGCTTTCGCACGCTCATGCCCGCGGAGATCGAGCGCTACATCGCCACCGGCGAGCCGATGGACAAGGCCGGGGCTTACGGCATTCAGGGCCGCGGCGCGCTGTTCGTCGCGCATCTGGACGGCGATTATTTCAACGTGATGGGCCTGCCGCTGTGCAGGCTGGGACAACTGCTGAACGAACTGGGAGTCGAGCTGCTTTGAACTGGAAAACGTATCTGAAAAAGAAAGGCGCGCGCGTCGGTGTGATCGTGGTCGCGGTCGTGCTCGTGCTCGCGCTCATCGCCGGGGCGCTCGGCGGCCGGGCGGGATTCCTGACGAATCTCGACGGCATCGTGCGCGCGCCGCTGCAGAAGGCCGCGACCGTCACGGCGCAGTGGCTCGAGAGCATCTACGGCTACATTTATAAATATGACCAGCTCAAGGCCGAAAACGAGCAGCTGCGCACGCAGCTGGCCGAGGCCCAGGCGCAGGCGCGCGAAGGGCAGGAGGCGCTCGCGGAAAACGAGCGCTACCGGGACCTGCTGGGCTTCACCCAGCGGCACACGGACTTTGAGCTCGAGCCCGCGAACGTCGTGTCCTACGGCGCGTCGAACTGGTCGAGCACGCTCACGCTCAGCAAGGGCAGCGACAGCGGCATCGCGGTCGGTGACTGCGTCATGAACGAGTCCGGTGCCCTCGTCGGTCAGGTCATCGAGACCGGCAGCACCTGGGCGACCGTGCGCACCGTCATCGACGTGGATATGAGCGTCGGCGGCTATATCAGCGGCAGCGGCGCGACGGCCATGGTCCTCGGCGACTTCACGCTCATGCAGCAGGGCTGCGTCCGCTTCGGCTATCTGGCCGAGGGCATGAGCATCTTCACCGGCGACACCGTGCTCACGTCCGGCAAGGGCGGCGCGTTCCCGGCGGGCCTCGTCGTCGGCACGATCACGGATGTGCGCACCGAGGCCGGCGGCCAGCAGACCTACGGCGTCATTACGCCCGCGTGTGACCTCGGCGAGCTGCTGCAGGTATTCGTCATCAAAGACTTTGACGTGGTGAGCTGACATGTGGGCGGATCTCATCAACAAGGACAAAGTGCACCGCGCGCTCTGGTGCGCGCTGTACATGGCCGTGACGCTCCTGCTGCAGAATACGGTCTTTGCGCACATTGCGCTCTTTGGCGTGCACGCCATGTTCGTGCCGGCGGTCGTTGTGGCGGTCGGCGTGTTCGAGGGCGGCACGTGGGGTGCGGTGTTCGGCCTCATCGTGGGCTACTTCTGCGCCATGGGCTACCCCGGCACGGGCATGCTCTTTGCCGTGCTCTTCGCGGTCATCGGCTTCGGCGCCGGCATGCTCGCGGACTATCTGATCAATAACAGCCTGCTGCCGTTTCTCGTGACGTGCCTGGCTGCGTTTCTGCTCACGGCCTTCTGCCAGATGTTCCGGCTGTGGATCTTCCACGGCGCGTCGTTCTGGCGGCTGCTGGCCGTGGCGCTGGGGCAGAGCGTGTTTTCGCTGCCGCTCGCCGTCCCGTATTACTATATCAGCCGTGCGTTTCACCGCCGGCGTGCCCTGCGCTGAGTGTCTCGGCGCGCCCGACCCCCGAAAGGATCTTCGCTATGGAAAAACCCATCAAACCCGGCCGCGTCGCCGCGCTCGCGTGTTTGCTCGCGCTGCTCGTGATCGTGTTCGTCGTCGCGCTCTATAAGCTGCAGATCGTCGACGGCAAGGCGTACTATGAGGAAAACCGCAACAGCGTCGCCAGCTCCCAGACCGTGGAGGCCGCGCGCGGCAGCATCCTCGACCGCTACGGCCGCGTGCTCGTGTCGAACACGAGCTGCAATAACCTCATCTTCAACCCCGACGACCTCTTTGAGCAGGACGACCCGAACGGCATCCTCCTGCAGATGGCGCGCACCGTCGCTTCCTGCGGCGACACGTATGTTGACGAGCTGCCGGTCACGTCCGTGCCCCCGTTTGCGTACACGGACATGAACGACACGCAGCGCACGCAGCTCAAGGGCTTTCTCAAATACGCCGGTCTCGACGAGGAGGCCACGGCCGTGGAGCTCATGAGCTACTGCCGCGAGAAGTTTGAGATCAACAACAACTATTCCGCGGCCGACATGCGCATCATCGCCGGTCTGCGCTACTCGATCAAGACGCGCTATATCGACAAGCTCTACCTGCCGGACTATGTGTTCGTCAAGGACGCGAGCATGGAGCTCATCACGTCCCTGAAGGAAAATAACGTCCCCGGCTTTGAGGTCACGGTGTCCTATACGCGCCAGTACCACACGAATCTCGCGGCGCACCTGCTCGGCTACACGGGCCTGATGACCGCTGAGGAATACACCACCTACAAGACCCAGGGCTACCCCATGAGCGCGACCGTCGGCAAGGACGGGGCCGAGCTCGCCTTTGAAAAATATCTCCACGGCACGAACGGTACGGCCATCGTGACGAAAAACGCCTCCGGCACCGTCACCGGCACGACCTATACCACCGAGCCGGAGCCGGGCGACCAGGTCAGCCTCACGATCGACCTCGACCTGCAGTCGGCGGCCGAGCAGTCGCTGACCAAGGGCATCGAGAACATGAAGTCGAAGTCTACGAAAACCAGCGACGCCGTCGGCGGCGGCGCGCTCGTCGCGGTCGACGTCGCCACCGGCCAGCCGCTGGCCATCGCCAACTACCCGACGTTCGACCTGCAGACGCTCTTTCAGAGTGAGGAGAATTACAAGGCCGTCTCCGAGGCGGACAATCAGCCGCTGTTCAACCGCGCGCTGCTCGGCCAGTATTCTCCCGGTTCGACGTTCAAGCCCTGCACGGCCATCGCCGGCCTGACCGAGGGCGTCATCACCACCGGCACGACCATCCAGTGCACCGGCACGTTCCGTAAGTATGAGGACACCGGCTATGCGCCCAAGTGCTGGATCGCTTCCTCCGGCGCCACGCATGGCAGCGACAATGTCACCGAAGCCATCCGCGACTCGTGCAACATCTTCTTCTACACCGTCGGCGACAGTCTGCCGATCGACACGCTCGCACGCTATGCCGCGGCCTTCGGCCTCGGCGAGCACACCGGCATCGAGCTGCCGGAGAGCACCGGCCAGATGGCCACGGAGGCCGTGAAGAAAAAGCTCGAGAACACGAACTGGTATGTCGGCGACTCGCTGCAGGCGGCCATCGGCCAGTCGTACAGCCTGTTCACGCCGCTGCAGCTGGCGGAGTACTGCGCCACGATCGCCAACGGCGGCACGCGCCACAGCGCGTCCATCCTCAAGACCGTACGCAGCTATGACGGCAGCGAGCTCATCTATGAAAACGAGGCCGAGGTGCTCAGCACCGTCGAGACCAGCGACTATAACTGGGCCGCCGTGCAAAAGGGCATGTACCTCGTCGCCAATGACCGCGCCGGCAGCGCGTATGAGACCTTCGGCGACTACGGCGTGAAGGTCGCCGCCAAGACCGGCACCGCCCAGCTGGGCGATAACCAGGTCAACAACGCCATTTTCATCTGCTATGCACCGTATGACAATCCCAAGGTCGCCGTGGCGGTCGTTGTGGAGCACGGCAGCGCCGGCGCTTCCATCGCCTCCATCGCGCGCGGTTTTCTCGACGCATATTTTACCGTCAAGACCGTCAACACCGCCCCCGAGAGCGAGCTCTCGCTGCTGCAGTGACGGCCGCTGACCAGAAAGAGAGGAGTTATCCATATGAACATTGCACTGATCGCTGACGACGGCAAGAAAGAACTCATGGTCCAGTTCTGCATCGCATACTGCGGCATACTGGCCAAGCATGATCTGAGCTCAACGTTTACGACCGGGCGGCTCATCTCCGAGGCCACCGGTCTGAAGATCCGCACCTACCTGCACTCTTCGCAGGGGTGCCAGCAGCTCGACGCGCGCATCGCCTACAACGAGATCGACCTCGTGCTGTTTTTCTGCGACGCCGAGAGCGGCAACTTTGACGAGGTCAACCGCATGGCGCGCCTGTGCGACCAGCGGCAGATCCCGTTCGCCAGCAACGTGGCCACAGCCGAGGTGCTCATCCTGGGCCTGAACCGCGGCGACCTCGACTGGCGCGACATCGTCAACCCCAAGAAGAAATCGTAAACCCGAAAGGAATCATCATCACCATGGACAAGATCAGACCCCGCACCCTGTCCGGCTTCATGGAGCTGCCGCCGGACAAGCAGGTGCAGATGGACAAAATGCGCGCCGTTCTGGCAGAGACCTACGCCCGCTACGGCTTCACCCCGCTCGACACGCCCGCCATCGAGGCGGCCGAGGTGCTGCTGGCCAAGGGCGGCGGCGAGACGGAAAAGCAAATCTACCGCTTCACGAAGGGCGACAGCGATCTCGCCCTGCGTTTTGACCTCACGGTGCCGCTGGCGAAGTACGTCGCGGCCAACTACGGCCAGCTCACCTTCCCGTTCCGCCGTTATCAGATCGGCAAGGTCTGGCGCGGCGAGCGCGCACAGCGCGGCCGCTTCCGCGAGTTTTATCAGGCGGATATCGACATCATCGGCGACGGTGCGCTCGATATTTTGAACGAGGCCGAGATCCCGGCCATCATCTACGACACGTTCACGCGCCTGGGCCTGCACCGCTTCCGCATCCGCGTGAATAACCGCAAGGTGCTCAACGGCTTTTTCGCCATCCTCGGCCTGAGCGGGCAGGCGGGCGATGTGCTGCGCACCATTGACAAGCTCGACAAGATCGGTGCGGACAAGGTGCGCGCGCTGCTCACCGATACCTGCGGCGTGGCGGTCGAGCAGGCGGACGAGATCCTGCGCTTCATCGCCTGCCCGGGCACGAGCGCGGACAAGCTCGCGTTTTTGGAGCAGTACCGCGGCCGGAACGAGACGTTTGATACCGGCCTCGACGAGCTGCGCACCGTCGTGGGCTATCTGCCCGCGTTCGGCGTCCCGGAGGAGAACTTCGAGCTCGACCTCACGATCGCGCGCGGCCTCGATTACTACACCGGCACGGTGTACGAGACTGTCCTGCTCGACCATCCCGAGGTCGGCAGCATCTGCTCCGGCGGCCGGTACGACGACCTCGCGGGGTATTATACGAACAAGTCCCTGCCCGGCGTCGGTATCTCCATTGGCCTGACGCGCCTGTTTTACATCCTGCAGGAGCAGAATATGATCTCTGACGCCGTGCTCACCGCACCGGCGGATGTGCTCATCCTGCCGATGACGGACGATCTGTCCGCAGCCGTGTCGCTGGCGTCCATGCTGCGTGCCGGCGGTCTGCGCGTGCAGCTTTACAGCGAGAAGAAAAAGTTCAAGGCCAAGATCGGCTATGCCGACAAGCTCGGCATCCCGTTTGTGATCTTCCTCGGCGAGGATGAGATCGCGCAGCACGTCTGCGCGCTCAAGAACATGGCCACCGGCGTGCAGGAGGCCGTGACGCAGGAGACTGCGCTCGAGACCATCCGCGCGGAGATCGCGCGCCGTAGCGCCGGCGCGATTTTGCGCGAGCCGTGACCCGGTTAACTCACCGCCGCCGCACCGCCGGAGGCGATATTCGATAGAAAGAAAGGGAATCAGGAGTATGTTTCAGTCCCGCACACACACTTGCAACGAGCTGCGGCTCGAAAACGCCGGCGAGCAGGTCCGCATCGTCGGCTGGATGGAAAATGTCCGCGAGGTCGGACAGAATTTTGCCTTCGTCGTCGTCCGCGATTTTTACGGCACGACCCAGGTCGTCATCGAGACCGAGGACATGATGAAGGTCGTCAAGGCGCTCAACAAGGAGTCCACCATCGCCGTGGAGGGCACCGTGCGCGAGCGCGCGAGCAAAAACCCCAAGCTGCCCACCGGCGACATTGAGGTCGTACCCACGAAGATCGAGGTGCTCGGCCGCTGCCGCTACAACGAGCTGCCGTTCGAGATCAACCGCAGCCGCGACGCCGACGAGGCGCTGCGCCTGAAGTACCGCTATCTCGACCTGCGCAACCCCGCCGTGAAAAAGAATATTATCCTCCGCTGCCAGGTGGTGGCCGCGCTGCGCGCCGCCATGACCGAGCACGGCTTCCTCGAGATCACGACGCCCATCCTCACGGCCTCCAGCCCCGAGGGCGCGCGCGACTATCTCGTGCCCGCGCGCAAGCACCCCGGCAAGTTCTATGCTCTGCCGCAGGCACCGCAGCAGTTCAAGCAGCTGCTCATGACGGCGGGCTTCGACCGTTATTTCCAGATCGCCCCGTGCTTCCGCGACGAGGACGCCCGCGGCGACCGCAGCCCCGGCGAATTCTATCAGCTCGACATGGAGATGGCCTTCGCCACGCAGGACGATGTCTTTGCCGTGCTCGAGGACGTGCTCCCGCCGATCTTCGCCAAGTACGGCAAGTACAACATCGCGTCCGAGGCGCCCTTCCGCCGCATCTCCTATCATGACGCCATGGAGACCTACGGCTCCGACAAGCCCGACCTGCGCATCGACCTCACCGTGCAGGACATGACGGCACTCGTCGCCGGCAGCGACTTTGCGCCCTTTGCCGCGGGCAACACGGTCAAGGCCGTCGTCGTGCCCGACTGCGCCATGGCGCGCAAGGCCATTGACAAGCTCTGCGCTGACGTCGAGGTGCAGGCCGGCAGCAAGCCCTACTGGTTCAAGGTCGACGAGCAGGGCAGCTTCGCCGGCGGCATCGCCAAATTCCTCACGGACAAGACGGCGGAGATCACCGCGGCCCTCGGCCTGAAGCCGGGCTGCTTCGTCGGCGTGACGGCCGGCAAAAAGACCGCCGCACAAAAGACGGCGGGCGTGCTGCGCACGAAGCTCGGCGCGGCCGTGCCGGGCCATATGGATAAGGAGCGGTACGAATTTTGCTGGATCGTGGACTTCCCGATGTACGAGATCGGCGAGGAATCCGGCGAGCTGGAGTTCTGCCACAACCCGTTCTCGATGCCGAACGGCGGCCTCGAGATCCTCGAAAAGGCCGAGCGCGGCGAGATCGACCCGCTCGACATCTACGCCTACCAGTATGACCTCGTGTGCAACGGCGTCGAGCTCAGTTCCGGCGCGGTGCGAAACCACGATCCCGAGATCATGGTCAAGGCGTTCGAGCTCGTGCGCCTCGGCGAGGACGATGTCAAGGCCAAGTTCCCGGCCATGTACAATGCCTTCTGCTACGGCGCGCCCCCGCACGCCGGCATCGCCCCGGGCGTGGACCGCATGGTCATGCTCCTCGCGGGCGAGGACTGCATCCGCGAGATCATTCCGTTCCCGATGAACAAGAACGCGCAGGACGTCATGATGGGCGCGCCCGGCACCGTCGAGCCGCACCAGCTTGAGGAGCTGCACATCGCCGTCGTCGGCGACACGGAGCCCGATACCGAAGCGTAAAATAATGATGCGACGGCGCCCCGGCCGAACACCGGGGCATCGTCCGTGAAAGAAGGCGAGCGGCTTGCTGTCCAAAATCCAGTCCCTCGGCTGCCGGGGCGTGACCGGCTACGCGGTCAGCGTAGAGTGCCACGTGTCCAACGGCCTGCCGGGGTTTGACATCGTCGGCCTGCCGGATGCGGCCGTCAAGGAGGCGCGCGAGCGCGTGCGCAGCGCCATCAAGACCAACGGCATGAAGTTCCCGGTCAGCCGCCTGACGGTGAACCTCGCCCCGGCGGACACGCGCAAGGCCGGCACGCTCTATGACCTGCCGGTGCTGCTGGGCATCCTGTGCGCCACGGGGGAGATCCGCCAGCCGCCGGCCACGGCGGCGTTTTTCGGCGAGGTCAGCCTCGCGGGAGACATCCGCCCCGTCACTGGCGCGCTCACGATGGCGCTCGCGGCCGAACAGCTCGGGCTGAAGGAACTCTATGTCCCGGCGGGCAACGCGGCTGAGGCCGCCTTTGCTGACCGGGTGACCGTCTACCCGGTCGAGAACATTGCCCAGCTCGTGCGCCATCTGCGCGGGGACAAGCGCATCGCGCCCATGGCCCCGCCGCAGCTCGAGACTGAGCCGCGTTTCCCGGTCGATTTCGCCGAGGTCAAGGCGCAGGAGAACGTCAAGCGCGCGCTCGAGGTGGCCGCCGCGGGCGGGCACAACATCCTGCTCATCGGCCCGCCGGGCGCGGGCAAGTCCATGCTTGCCAAGCGCCTGCCGACCATTCTGCCCGCGATGAACCGCGCCGAAATGATCGAGACCACGCAGGTCTATTCCGTCCTCGGTCTCACGACGCCGGATGACCCCGTTGTGCGCATCCGGCCGTTTCGCGCGCCGCACCACACGGTGTCGAACGTTGCCATGTCCGGCGGCGGCAGCGCGCTGCAGCCGGGCGAGATGAGCCTGGCGAATAACGGCGTGCTCTTTCTCGACGAGCTGCCGGAGTTTTCGCCCGCCGTGCTCGAGACGATGCGCCAGCCGCTTGAGGACGGCAGCATCACCATCGCGCGCGCGACCGGCTCCGTGACGTACCCGAGCCGCTTCATGCTCGTGTGCGCCATGAACCCCTGCAAGTGCGGCTGGTACGGGCACCCCTCCGGCCGCTGCCGCTGCTCGCCGCGTGACGTGCGCCGCTACCATGCGCGCGTGTCCGGCCCGCTGCTCGACCGCATCGACATCATTGTCGAGGTGCCGGCGCTGGAGTTTGACGAGCTCACCGAGCCGTCGGCCGGGGAGCCGTCGCGCGCCATCCGCGCGCGGGTGAATGCTGCCCGCGCCGTGCAGCGCGCCCGCTACGGGGACGACACCACCACGACGAACGCCCACATGGGCCCGCGCGCCCTCACGGAGTTCTGCGCGCTCTCGCCCGAGTGCGAGCAGCTCATGCACCAGGCGTTTGACAGCATGGTCCTCACCGCCCGCAGCTATGACCGCATCCTGCGCGTCGCGCGCACGATCGCCGATCTCGACGGGGCGGAGACCATCGGCCTTGCGCACCTCGCCGAGGCCATCCAGTACCGCACGTATGACTTTTCCGTCGCCGAGCCGTGAGCCCGGCGGCCGCATGGACAGAAGGGAGCATCGCCATGTACAATAATAACTACAATCCCTATAACCCCAACTGGTACCAGCCGCCCGGCCCGCAGCCCGGCAAGCATGAGGCCACCGTCGCCATGGTCCTCGGCATCGTCTCGTGCGCGCTGCTCATCTTCGGCTACACGGCGCTCGGCTCGGTCGTCACGGGCATCATCGGCCTGATCTATGCCTCCCGCGCCAAGAGCCTTGGCTTCAACGGCACGCCGCGCACCGTCGGCTACGTCTGCTCGCTCATCGGGCTGATCCTCGGCGTGCTCGTGTGTCTGGCCATCGTGTGGCTCGGCGCGTGGTCGATCGGTATGTTCATCGCGCTGCTCGAGCAGGCCATGTGATATCTGTAGAGAAAAGGAACAAAACCGTTATGAATGATCTGCTGCTGTGCAAGCCCGGGGAGATCTTCCTCAAGGGCCTCAACAAGCACTATTTTGAAGAGAGGCTGGTCGCGAACGTCAAGCGCCGGCTCAAACCCATCGGCCACTTCCGCGTGACGTATCTGCAGTCGGCGCTGTACATCGAGGCCGCCGACGACGCGGCCGATCTCGACGCGGCGTATGACGCTGTGCGTAAGGTGTTCGGCATTGCGACGATCACGCGCGCGGCCGCCTGCGAGAAGGACAAGGACGCCATCACGGCGCTCGCCAAGACGTACCTGCACGACGCGATGATGGCGGCGCGCAGCTTCAAGGTGGAGACCAAGCGCTCGGACAAGCGCTTTCCCATGACGAGCATCGAGCTGTCGCAGTATGTCGGCGGCGAGCTTGCCGAGGCGTTTCCCGATACGGTCGTTGATGTGCACGATCCGGAGCTGACCGTGCGCCTCGAGGTGCGCGAGCAGGCGGCCTATGTCCATGCGCAGGCCGTCGAGGCGGCGGGCGGTATGCCCGTCGGCTGCAACGGCGCGGCCGTGACGATGCTGTCCGGCGGCATTGACAGCCCCGTGTCCTCGTACATGATCGCCAAGCGCGGCGTGCGCCTGATCCCGGTGCACTTTTTCTCCTTCCCGTACACCTCGGAGCTGGCCAAGGAAAAGGTCATCTCGCTGGCCAAGGAGCTCACGGCCTACACCGGCCGCATGACGCTGCAGATCGTGCCCTTCACGCACATCCAGGAGGAGATCCGCCGGGCCTGTCCGGAGGAGTACTTCACGCTCATCATGCGCCGGTTCATGATGCGCATCGCCGAGGACATCGCCGCGCACAACGAGTGCAAGGCCATCGTCACCGGCGAAAATCTCGGTCAGGTCGCCAGCCAGACCATGGAGGCCATGGCCTGCACGCAGGCCGTGACGAACCTGCCCGTGCTCCAGCCGCTCATCGGCATGGACAAGCGCGACATCGTGAAGATCGCGCGCGACATCGGCACGTTTGACACCTCCATCCTCCCGTATGAGGATTGCTGCACGGTCTTTACCCCGCGCCACCCCAAGACCCGCCCGACCGTGGCGGAGGTCGCGGAGGCGGAGTCCGCGCTCGACATTGACGCGCTCGTGCGCGAGGCAGTGGACGGAATTGAAAGGATCCGGATCGATTTATGAATGCAGAACTCATTGCCGTCGGAACCGAGCTGCTCCTCGGCGACACCATCAATACCGACGCGGCCGCGGTCGCGCGCCTGCTCTCGGAGCTGGGCATCAATGTCTACTGGCAGACCGTCGTCGGCGATAATCGCGCGCGGCTCGAGCAGGCGGTGCAGCTTGCCCGCACGCGCGCCGACCTCATCATCACGACCGGCGGCCTCGGCCCCACGTGCGACGATCTGACCAAGGAGGTCGTGGCCGGTGCGTTCGGTATCCCGCTCACGCTCAACAGGGCCGAGGAGGACCGCCTGCGCGGCCTGTACCGTGAGCGCGGCATTTACATGACGGAAAATCATCTGCAGCAGGTCATGCTGCCGCGCGGCTGTACCGTGCTGCAAAACGACTGGGGCACGGCCCCGGCCTGCGCGTTCGAGGCCGACGGTTGCCTGGTCATCATGCTGCCCGGCCCGCCGCTGGAGTGTGAGCCGCTGCTGCGCTATCGTGTGCGCCCGCTGCTCGCCGCGCGCGGGGACGGGATCATCGTCTCGCACAGCGTCAAGATCTTTGGCATCGGCGAGGGCACGATGGAGTACCAGCTGCGTGATCTCATGAACGAGATGCAAAACCCCACCCTCGCACCTTATGCCAAGGAGGGCGAGTGCCTCGTGCGCGTCACGGCCAAGGCCCCCACGGAGGCCGAGGCCGAGGCCATGATCGCCCCGTGCGTGGCGCGCGTGCAGCGCGAGCTCGGCGCCTTTGCCTACGGCGTTGACACGCCGAATATCGAGACGTGCGCGGCCGAGCTCCTGCTCGCGCAGCACAAGACCATCGCCGTGGCCGACAGCTGCACCGGCGGCCTGCTCGGCGATCTGCTCACGAATGTGCCGGGCGCGTCGGCCGTGTTCTCCGGCGGCATCATCGCCTATAACGACGAGACCAAGATCCGTCTGCTGGATGTTGACCCCGCGCTCATCGCGCGCTGCGGCGTCGTCAGCCCCGAGGTCGCAGCCGCGATGGCCGAGCATGTGCGCGCCACGTTCGGCACCGATCTCGCGCTGAGCATCACGGGCCTTGCCGGCCCGGGCGGCGATGGGGTGCACACCGTCGGCACGCTCTTTGTGGCCCTCGCCACGCCGGACGGCACATTCCACCGCACGCTGCACAAGGACAAGTGGGGGCGCGTGCGCATCAAGCACGCGGCGGCCAACCATGCCTTCGACATGGTGCGGCGCTACCTCACCGGCCTGCCGGTCGAGATGGAGGAAAACCGCTGACGGGATCACCCGCTTTTTCCGCGGCCGGGACAGCTGCCCCGGCCGCGTTGTGACCCATGCATGATTTGAGAAACCGGAGAATGCCTATGAACATCACCGTAGCCGGTGTGGGCTATGTCGGTCTGGCGCAGGCGGTGCTGCTCGCGCAGCACAACGCCGTCACCGCCGTGACCACGACCCCCGCCAAAGCCGAACAGATCAATCGCGGCGTCTCGCCGATCGCCGACGCCGAGATCACGGACTTCCTGCGCACAAAACCGCTGACGCTCACGGCGACCGTGGACGCCGAGCGGGCCTACCGCACGGCCGACGTGGTCATCATCGCCACGCCGACGGACTATGACCCCGAGCGCAACCTCTTCAACACCTCGACCGTCGAGGCGGTGCTGACGCTCGTCGGCCGGGTCAACCCCGGCGCGCTCGTGGTCATCAAGTCCACAGTGCCGGTCGGCTATACGGAGCGCGTCGTGGGCAGGTTCGGCTGCGCGCGGCTGCTGTTCTCGCCGGAGTTTCTGCGCGAGGGCAGGGCGCTGTATGATAACCTGCACCCGAGCCGCATCGTGGTCGGCCGCCCGCACGGCGGCACGGCGACGGAGGCGGACGCGCGCCTGTTCGCATCCCTGCTGCAGCAGGGCGCGGCGGAGGAGCAGATCCCGACGCTGTACCCGAACGCGGCGGAGGCCGAGGCCATCAAGCTCTTTGCCAACACGTACCTCGCCGTGCGCGTGAGCTATTTTAACGAGCTCGATACCTACTGCGAGCTCCGGGGGCTCGATACGCGCCAGGTGATCGACGGCGTGTGTCTCGATCCCCGCATCGGCGCGCACTATAATAATCCCTCGTTCGGCTACGGGGGCTACTGCCTGCCGAAGGACACGCGCCAGCTGGTCGCAAACTTCGGCGACATTCCCAACCGCATCATCAGCGCCGCCGTCACGGCCAATGACGAGCGCAAGGATCACATCGCCCGCCAGATTTTGAAGAAGGCGGCGGGCGGCGTCGTCGGCGTGTACCGCCTGACGATGAAGGCCGATTCGGACAACTTCCGCGAGTCGAGCATTCGCGGCGTCATCGAGCGGCTGCGCCGCGCGGGCGCGAGCGTCGTCATCTATGAGCCGACGCTCACGGAGGCCACCTTTGCCGGCCTGCCGGTGATCTCGTCGCTCGCGGAGTTCAAGCGCATGTCGGCCGTTATTGTTGCTAACCGCGCCGAGCCCGCGCTCGACGATGTGTGGCCGCGGGTCTACACCCGCGACCTCTACCGCAGAGACTGAAGGGAGGCAGCACGATGAAAGGCATCATCCTCGCCGGGGGTTCCGGCACGCGGCTGTACCCGCTCACGCGGGTCACGTCCAAGCAGCTGCTGCCCGTGTACGACAAGCCCATGATCTACTACCCGCTCTCGACGCTCATGCTCGCGGGCATCCGCGACATTCTCATCATCTCTACGCCGGACGATACGCCGCGCTTCGAGCGCCTGCTCGGCGACGGGAGCCAGTTCGGCATCCGCCTGTCCTACGCGGTGCAGCCGCACCCGGACGGGCTCGCGCAGGCGTTTCTGATCGGGGCGGACTTCATCGGCAGTGATACCTGCGCCATGGTCCTCGGCGACAATATTTTCTACGGCAACCGCTTCCGCAGCAATCTGCGCGAGGCGGTCGCAGCCGCCGAGGCGGGCTATGCCACCATCTTCGGCTACCACGTCAAGGATCCGGAGCGCTTCGGCGTCGTGGAGTTCGATCAGGACAGGCGTGTACTGTCCGTTGAGGAAAAGCCAAAGCACCCGCGCTCCAACTACTGCGTCACGGGCCTGTATTTTTACGACAATCGCGTGGTGGAAAAGGCGCGGCAGGTGCGGCCGTCCGCGCGCGGCGAGCTGGAGATCACGGACCTCAACCGGCTCTATCTCGACGCTGACCGGCTGAAGGTGCAGCTGCTCGGCCGCGGCTTTGCCTGGCTCGACACCGGCACGGTCGAGAGCCTTATGGACGCGGCGGTCTTTGTTCAGACGGTGCAGAACCGCCAGGATGTGATCATTTCCGCGCCGGAAGAGGTAGCCTATCACATGGGCTGGCTCACAAAGGCGCAGCTGCTGGCCGCAGCCGCGCAGTATGACCATTCGCCCTATGGCACGCATCTGCGCGCGGTCGCAGAGGACAAACTTGTGTTTGAGAGGATCCTGCATGACTAGATTTGTCACCGGCGGCGCCGGCTTCATCGGCGCAAACTACCTGTTTTATCTGCGCGAGCACTATCCGGACGACCGGCTCGTGTGCATCGACAAGCTCACCTATGCCGGCAACCTCTCCACGCTCGCGCCGCTGCTCGGGCAGCCGAACTTCCGCTTTGCCCGGGTGGACATCTGCGACCGCGAGGCGGTTTACGGCCTGTTTGAAGACGAGCGGCCCGATGTAGTCGTGAACTTCGCGGCCGAGAGCCACGTGGACCGCTCGATCGCCGACCCGTCGCTGTTTCTGCAGACGAATATTATCGGTACGTCCGTGCTCATGGACGCCTGCCGCAAATACGGCAATGTGCGCTTTCATCAGGTCTCGACCGACGAGGTCTACGGCGACCTGCCGCTCGACCGGCCGGACCTGCTGTTCACCGAGCAGACGCCGCTGCACACCAGCTCACCCTACAGCAGCTCCAAGGCCGCGGCCGACCTGCTGACGGGGGCATACTGGCGCACGTACGGCCTGCCGGTCACGATCTCGCGCTGCTCGAACAATTACGGGCCGTATCAGTTTCCGGAGAAGCTCATCCCGCTCATGATCCTCAATGCCCTCGCAGACCGCCCGCTGCCGGTCTACGGCCGGGGGCTGAACGTGCGCGACTGGCTCTATGTCGGCGACCACTGCCGGGCCATCGACCTCGTGGTCAACCACGGCCGCATCGGCGAGGTGTACAACATCGGCGGCCACAACGAGATGCGCAACATCGACATCGTGCGCCTGATCTGCCGCAAGCTCGGCAAGCCCGAGAGCCTCATCACCTACGTCGCCGACCGGCAGGGGCACGACCTGCGCTACGCCATCGACCCCGCAAAGATCCACGCCGAGCTCGGCTGGCTGCCGGAGACGCGCTTTGCCGACGGCATCGGCCAAACGATCGACTGGTATCTCGCCAACCGCCCCTGGTGGGAGGAGATCGTCTCCGGCGAATATCAGACTTACTACGCGCGCATGTACGGCGACCGCCCCATGGCGTGAGCACAGAGATCAAAAACCACAGGCCCCGGAGTATGCTCCGGGGCCTGCGGTTTTATGATATGTGCCTGCCGTTACGGCTCTGCGCCCAGCCACTTTTCCAGACACACGAGCGCCACGCCGTCGATACCGTTGAACGTGCACGGCGCGACCCCGGCCTCGCGGTAGCCGAGATAGGCGTAGAGCCGGCGGGCGTTGGCGTTTTTCGCGTTCGTGTCGATGCGCAGCTCCGGGCAGCCGAGCGCGCGGGCGCGCTGCTCGTAAAAGCGCACGAACTGCGTCCCGCAGCCGTGCCCGGCCACCGCCGGGTCGACGACGAGCGTGTGCAGCACGAGCACCTGCTCCGGCGGCACGTCATGCGCCCACGGCATCTCGGCATACACCGGCACCTGCTCGCGGTTGATGCGCCCGGCGGCATAGACGGTGCCGCCGTCGGCGAGCACGAACAGGTCCCCGGCATCCAGCCCGGCCTGCGCGGTCGCGCGCGTGGGGTACACGCCGCGCACCCAGCCGATGCTGACTTTCCCGGCCTCCTCGGCCGTGTGGATCGTGTCATAGATCTCCTCGATGCGCGCAAGGTCGTGCGCAGTTGCGGGTCGGATAGTCGCCATCGGTCTTTCCTCCTGTGTGATCATGCAAAGATGGCCTCCGGGATTAGCGCGGCGAGCGCCCGCTGCCCGGCCGGCGTGTGGTGCACGCCGTCGGTCGTGTAGGCCGGGACGAGCGCGTCCGGATCGTCGGGGTCGGCCAGACCGTCGAGCGGGATGTAGCCGTCGCCGGGGCAGTCCGCGCTCTGGAACCAGGCGTTGAGCTCCAGCCGCAGCGCGTCATATTCCGGCGACCACTGAATGTCGTCCCCGCGGCCGAAGAGGTTGCGCGTGTAACCCTTCCACGGCGTGAGCTCGCAAAACCAGATGCGCACGCCCTGCGCGTGCGCCATGTCGGCGAGCGCGCGGTAGCCCGCCGTCATCTGCGCAAACGTGACCGGAGTCAGCAGTCCCTGCTTGCTCCGGCAGTGCGGGTGGATGAGATCATTGGCCCCCAGCTTGACGAGCACCATGTCCGCGCCCGCCTGACCGAGCACGTCGCGCCCAAAGCGCTTCACGCCCGCGCCGCCGAGCAGCTTGGCCGCACGGCCGACGCCGTCGGCCACCAGCCGGTCGCCCTTGATGGCGGCCTGCGTCACACTCACGTTCCGGATGCCGTCCGCGCGCAGGCGCGCGGCGAGCAGCCGCGGCAGCTCGTTTGCCACGGTCGAGTCGCCGAAGATGACGCACGCGTGCGTCCCGGCCGCGGCCAGCACGTCGACCTCCGTGAGCGCGGGGATGACCTCATACGCGCCGGAATCCGCCGTGTGCTGCATCGGCACGGCCATGTGCAGCATGGGCCGGCGCGTGCAGTTGCCGATCTCGGCGTGGCTGCACCCACCGATGAGCCCAATCGTGCGCATGGCGTTGATGCCGCGGTAAAAGACCGTCACGGTCAGCGTCTGTCCGGCAGCAACGGGCAGCGCAGCCGGGTCGGATGTGCAGCTTGCCCCGGCGCCGATGCGCACGTGCGTCTGCCCGCCGAAGGTCACGGTGCGCAGCGTGGCGGGGTCGATGCCGCGCGCATCGTCCGCGCCGAGGGCGACGGTGCAGGCGGCGACGTGCAGCGGCAGCACGCCGAAGATGTTCGAGAGCGTCAGGCGCACGTGCGTGCCCCCGGCCGTGAGCTGCACGGCCGTGCGCGCGGACACGTCCGATACGGCGACGCCGAGCCGGTCGAGCACACCGGCCTCGGACAGGCTCGCGTCGATGGGGCTGGTGCTCCACGCGCTGACCCAGCGGCGATCGGAAAGGGATTCCATGGATCGGACACCTCCCGGAAAAATTCAGAGTGTTTACAAGGTAATGCATCCCGCCAGAAAAGTCAAGCGGCGTGAAAACGAAAACCGGCAGAGCGTCCCGCTCTGCCGGTCCTTGCGTCCGGAATGCTCAGCCGTGCAGGCCGTTTTCCTGGCGCTCCATGTTTTCGATGACGACGTCGTGAATGTCGCCCAGGCCCGCGCAGTATTCGAGCACCTTCCAGGGCGTGTTCGTGTGGAAGTGGATCTTGATGAGGTCCTCATCGCCGACGGCCAGCAGGCAGTCGCCCGCGATGTTCTGCATGATATAGTCATGAATGGCGTCCTCGTCGAGGCCGTGTCCTTCGATGAGCAGCTGGGTGTCAAAACGAAATTCGAGCATGCGTTGCTTCCTCCTTATTCATCGAGCTTGAGCACGGCGAGAAATGCCTCCGTGGGGATCTGGACCGTGCCGAGCTGGCGCATTTTCTTCTTGCCTTCCTTTTGCTTTTCGAGCAGCTTTTTCTTGCGTGTGATGTCGCCGCCGTAGCACTTGGCGAGCACGTCCTTGCGCAGGGCCTTGACGGTCTCGCGCGCGATGATCTTGCCGCCGATCGCGGCCTGCACCGGAATCTCGAACAGCTGCCGCGGGATGTTCTCCTTGAGCTTCTCGCACAGCTTGCGCGCCCGGCCGTAGGCCTTGTCCTTGTGGGCAATGAAGCTCAGCGCGTCGACCTGGTCGCCGTTGAGCAGCATGTCCACCTTCACGAGCTCGCTCGGGTGGTAGCTGGAAAATTCGTAATCGAGCGAGGCGTACCCCTTCGTGCGCGCCTTGAGCGTGTCGAAGAAGTTGTAGACGATCTCGTTGAGCGGCATCTCGTAGTGCAGCTCCACGAGCCGGCTGTCGAGGTACTGCATGTTTTTATACTCGCCGCGCAGGTCCTGGCACAGCGGCATGATGTTGCCGACAAACTCCTGCGGCGTGATGATCGACACGTTCACGAACGGCTCCTCCGCGACCTCGATGGACGCGGGGTTCGGGTAATCGTGCGGGTTGTCGACCATGAGCACCGTGCCGTCGGTCTTCGTGATGCGGTAGATAACGCTCGGCAGCGTCGTGATGAGGTCAAGGTCAAACTCACGTTCGAGCCGCTCCTGAATGATCTCCATGTGCAGCATACCGAGAAAGCCGCACCGGAAGCCGAAGCCGAGCGCGACCGACGACTCCGGCTCGAACGAGAGCGAGGCGTCGTTGAGCTTGAGCTTTTCGAGCGCGTCGCGCAGGTCGGGATACTTCGAGCCGTCCTCGGTGTAAATGCCGCAGTAGACCATCGACCGCGCCGGGCGGTAGCCGGGCAGCGGTTCGGCGGCGGGGCGGGCCGTCTCGGTCACGGTGTCGCCCACGCGCGTGTCTTCCACGTTTTTGATGCTCGCCGTGAAATAGCCCACGTCGCCGCAGCCGAGCTCCTCGCACGGGTCGAGGCCGATGGGCCGCAGGTGGCCGACCTCCAGCACCTTGTACGACGCGCCGGTGGACATCATCGTCACTTCCATGCCGCGCCGGAGCGTGCCGGCCACGATGCGCATGAGCACAATGACGCCGCGGTAGCTGTCATACTGGCTGTCGAACACGAGCGCCTGCAGCGGGGCGTCCGGGTCGCCCTTCGGGGCGGGGACGTGGTCCACGATGTCGTCGAGCACGGCCTGAATGTTGATGCCCTGCTTGGCCGAGATCTCCGGCGCGTCCATGGCCGGGATGCCGATGATGTCCTCGATCTCGGTCTTGGTGCGCTGGGGGTCGGCGGCGGGCAGGTCGATCTTGTTGATGACCGGCAGGATCTCCAGATCGTGCTCCAGCGCCAGGTAGGTGTTGGCGAGCGTCTGGGCCTCCACGCCCTGCGAGGCGTCCACGATCAGTACGGCGCCCTCGCACGCGGCGAGCGAGCGGCTGACCTCATAGTTGAAGTCCACGTGGCCCGGCGTGTCGATGAGGTTGAGCGTGTAGGTCTTGCCGCCACGGTGATACGTCAGCCCGACGGCGCGCGCCTTGATCGTGATGCCGCGCTCACGCTCGAGGTCCATGTTGTCGAGCAGCTGCGGCTCCATCTCGCGCTGATCGACCGCGCCGCACAGCTCGATGAGCCGGTCGGACAGCGTGGACTTGCCGTGGTCGATGTGTGCGATGATCGAAAAATTACGGATGTCTTCTTGTGGGATCATAGGGCAATCTCCTCCAGTGCGGCCCCGGCGCGGTCGGCGGCGGTGCGCACGTCCTGCACGAGCACGCGCAGCGCCTCAAGCTGTTCGGGCGTGCACGTCGGGCTCGGCGCCCGGCCGAGCAGAAAGTCCGCGCTCACGCCGTAGTAATCGCATGCCCGGCACACGAACGCCAGCCCCGGCTCGCGCGCGCCGTTTTCGTAGTGGGACAGCAGCGCCTGGCTGATCTTCAGATCGGCTGCGACCTTGCGCTGGGACAGCCCGCGCGCGTGGCGCAGCTCCGACATGACGGCAGCAAAATTGCGTTCCATGCCGCACCTCCTGTAACATTCATGATAACGGACTGTATTTTACCACGCCCGCGCCCAAACGGCAACAACCTCTTTATAAAATCGCGCGCAAGACTTGAAAAACGTCGAACGGGGTGTTACACTATTTACTTGTGAAACCATGTTCACAGCAAGCAGAAAATAGATGAATATATTGGAGGAAAACACCATGTTCGAAAATCTGGTTGAAGTTCTCAAAGCCAATCCGCGCAAGATCGTTTACACCGAGGGCACCGACGCCCGCATCCTCGAGTCCGCTGCCCGCCTGAAGCAGGGCGGCTTCCTGACGCCGATCCTTGTCGGCAATGTCGATGACGTGAAGGCGGCGGCCAAGGCCGGCAACTTCGACATCGAGGGTCTCGAGATCATCGACCCCGCCAACTACGACAAGATGGACGAGATGGCCCAGTGCATGTTTGACCTGCGCAAGGGCAAAATGACCATGGAAGAAGTCCGCGCCAACCTCCAGAAGGGCAACTACTTCGGCACCATGCTCGTGAAGATGGGCGTGGCCGATGCCCTGCTCGGCGGCGCGACCTACTCCACCGCGGACACCGTCCGTCCGGCGCTGCAGCTCATCAAGACCAAGAAGGGCGCCCACCTCGTGAGCTCCTGCTTCATCATGGTCCGCGGCGACGAGATGCTCGCCATGGGTGACTGCGCCATCAACATCGACTATCAGGATACCGTCGACAAGGCCACCGGTGAGGTCACGTTCTCTGCCGCGCAGAAGCTGGCCGAGGTCGCCATCGAGACCGCCAAGACCGCCGAGACCTTCGGCATCGACCCGAAGGTCGCCATGCTGAGCTTCTCCACCAAGGGCTCCGGCAAGGGCGGCACGGTCGCGCTCAGCCACGACGCCACCGTCATCGCCAAGGAGCTCGCGCCCGAGCTGAAGCTCGACGGCGAGATGCAGTTTGACGCGGCCGTTTCCCCGGTCGTCGGCCAGCTGAAGTTCCCCGGCTCCCCGGTCGCGGGCCATGCCAACACCTTCATCTTCCCGTGCATCGAGGCCGGCAACATCGGCTATAAGATCGCGCAGCGTCTCGGCGGCTTTGCGGCCTACGGCCCGATCCTGCAGGGCCTGAACGCGCCGATCAACGACCTGTCCCGTGGCTGCGACGCCGAGGAAGTCTACCAGATGTCCATCATCACGGCGGCTCTGGCGTAATCGGATTTTCGTCCAAATATTGTTTCCGGCGCTGTTATCACAACAGCGCCGGTTTTTTGAAAGGGGAGAGCGCCGGTGGAGCGCGAGGAGTATATGCGCGCGGCGCTCGGGCTCGCGCGCGAGGCGGCGGCGGACGGCGAGGTGCCGGTCGGCTGCGTGATCGCCGACAGCGCGGGGCAGATCATCGGCCGCGGCCGCAACCGCCGCGAGCGGACGCACCGGGCCGACGCCCACGCCGAGATGGAGGCCATCGCGCAGGCGTGTCAGGCGCGCGGCACATGGCGGCTCGACGGCTGTACGCTTTATGTCACACTCGAGCCGTGTCCCATGTGCGCCGGGGCGATCATCAATGCCCGCGTGCCGGCCGTTGTCTATGGCGCGAAAGAGCCGAACTTCGGCTCCTGCGGCAGCGTGCTCAACCTCTTTGAGGAGCGCTACGGTCACCATCCCGCCATCTACGGCGGCGTGCTGGCAGATGACTGCGCGGATGTCCTGCGCGCGTTCTTCAGCGGCCTGCGCGAAACATAAAAAGAGCGTCCCGAATGATCGGGACGCATATTTTTTATTTCTGAATCTCTTCCATCAGCTCGTGATAAAACACGTCGAGCACACCGACATAGTGCGGCTTCCACGGCTTGAGCCGGCCGCAGTAGTGGATGATGACCGTGTGCGCGCGCACCCAGTCGAGATCGACCGGGGCGTTTCGCAGCTCCGCGTTGTGCAGCGCGAGGATGCGGTCGCTGAGATTATAGACCATGCTGTCGAGCAGGTGCACCCGGTCGCCGTAGAGCGCGGTGAGAATGTCCTGATCCGGCAGCAGGAATACGTCCTGCTTTTCGTCGGCGAACGCGCGCACGCGCTCCATGTCCAGATCGGCCCGCAGGGCGGGGAGGTTATACAGCAGCACGCCGGTGTTGATGTACGGCGCCGCCTCGTCCATGCCCAGACGCGCGGCGTTGAGCTTTTCGAGCAGCTTGCGCGTGTGCGTGCAGGCCATGAAATACGCATCGCCGAACGGCGTTTCGTACAGCGCTGTCAGGGGGTTGATGATGATGGTGTCCGCGTCGAGGTAGAGGATGCGCTCGAGCGTGTCCGGCAGCAGCAGGGGCGCCGCGATGCGGTAATAGATCTGGCGCGGGTAGCGCTTCGACTCCGGAAAGCCGTCGAACATCGCGGGGTCGACGAACACAAAGTGCAGCCCGACCTCGGGCAGCGCCGCGCGCACGCGCTCCTCATCGGCGGGCGTGAGATCGGAGTGCAGGATAAAGACCTCGTAATGGCTCGCGCCGCCGTGCAGCAGCACGCTGCGCATACAGTTTAGAAACGTAGGGATGTAGCCCCCGTTGATCGCAAAGAGCAGGTTCATGCTGATTCCTCCTGAAAGCGAGATCGAAAATGGGAGATCGGTGCCGGCCGGGAAAGCACACGCGGGCGCTGCGTTG
>ERZ1106964.569-NODE-569-length-36907-cov-6.376370_pt1 | contig 36907 bp, 36 predicted proteins | sample MGYA00403682_ERZ1106964 | MGnify/ENA primary metagenome ERZ1106964 (study PRJEB35170, sample SAMEA104062451) | human gut metagenome | biome: human gut; feature: human-associated habitat; material: faeces | place: Denmark | collected 2013-04-10 ...
CATTAAAGCAGAGTGTCGATATAATAACTGCTCCAATCGGATACAGAATTAAAGTGGGATGGAGAACCAGCGCACCCCTAGCATCTAAAATCATACTTCCCCAATCTACTACATTGTCGCCAAGTCCCAATCCAATAAAAGAAAATCCCGTAATAGCCAAAATCATATCCGCACACGAAAGGCACAGGAAGCGAATCATCTCAGCGAACAAATTCGGAAAAATATGAATCAGCATAATTCTGAACTTTGAAGCTCCTGCGGCTATCGCACACATGACATAGGCTTTTCCCATTTCCATGTCAGTACGGGTGCGAACCAGCTTTATGTATCTCAAAATATAGGATACAGTCAGCGCAACAAGCGTGGTCTTTGCTCCGCTGCCCCAAGCTCCGATGAATACAATCAAATACGCAATCGGAGGGATTGCCGTAACAGCATTGATAAGACCGTCTATAAGTGCATTTTCTTTCATAACGGCACGACTTGTCACCATTCCAATGACAGTGCCAGTCAAAAAAACTATGAGCGAACCGCCTAAGACAATCCCCAGCGTTGTCCAGCCACCGTATAGAATCCTGGATAAAATGCAGCGCCCTAATGCGTCTGTACCAAATGGATATTCTGCGCTGGGATCAGCATACCTTGCCAGTAAATTTGATTCCATCGGATTATTGGGGGCAAATAGAAACCCAACAAAAAAGAATACAATCACGAACGTAGGGATGAGAAGCGCACACCATTTCCGAAAACGTGCTGCCTTCATTTATGCCACCCCCTTTTTCCGTCCGATTGCCCATTGCACCAAATCAGCGGCAATATTGCAAAGAGCAATCGCCAGCGCCAAGAAAAACACTTCGGCGTGAATCATAGGGGTATCACGGTCAAGCACATGGTTTACAATCAGATAACCAAATCCCGGAATTGAGAAAATGGATTCAATTACCGTTGCATTGGCAAGTGCCAGCCCAATGCTCTGCAAGAAGTTTGGAACCAGTCCAATCGCTGCCCGTGGCAAAAAATGACACAGCAAAAGTCTTTTTTCCGAAAGCCCACGACAACGGGCATAAAACGCATAATCCTCATTACTTTCGTGTTCCAAAGCGTCCATCAAAAGCGGCGTATAAAAAGAAGCTCCGAATACTCCAATGCAGATTGCCGGAGATATGTAGCTGAGAAGCGTTGTATTTCCAGCCACAGAAATCAGCGACTTTTGAACCGCAAAATAATCCAGATAGACAGTTGCCAAATAAAAAGACGGTATAGATACACCAAATATGCACAAAAGCCGAACCGCCTTTTTAGGAAATTTCCAAGGAAGCAAGAAAGCAATACAGCTAACAATCACAATGAAAATAACCTGAAAGACAGATGCCAAACATACAATTCCTAATGTCTTTGGGAATGCTGTTGCAATATCTGTCCATACATCATGCCCGTTTGCTAAAGAAACACCTAAATCAAAGTGAAGTAAATCCCATACCCAGCGGCCATACTGGACAAGCAGAGGTTTATCAAAACCTAACTGAACCCGAATTTTTTCAATTTGCTCCGCTGTTGGATTACCAATCATTCTTTTTGCGTAAGCAGTTGCCGGATCAACGGATGATAGTCTCATCAGCAAAAAGGACAGCAGAGTTACAAACAGCAAAGTAAATATCAATTCAACCAGTTTCCGCAGGATATATTTTCTTATATCCCGTTTCATACCATCGACTCCTTATATTGAAGTTAGAACTAGCTAACCATTATCCAAAAAAAGAAAGAGCGCCATGTGCGACGCTCTTTAATCATCTGTTCACACAGATGCCAGTATACAGTATCCGGCATTTTGCCACCACTCTGAAAAGACCAAACATGCTCTATTTGGACAATTTCTTTCGGAACTCGGATGGCAACTCCCCATACTCTTTCTTAAACACTTCGGAAAACTTGCTCGGATTATCGTAGCCCATTTTAGCCGCAATTTCCGTTATGCTGTCCGAAGTATTCCGAAGCAAAGTCGTGGCCGCCTGCATACGATAGGATTTCATATAAGAGTAGATAGAACTCCCATAGACGCCCTTGAAGCAGACTTTCATTGAGGTAAGCGGAATTTCAAATTTTTCTGATAATTCCTGCAAGGTATAGTGATTGCGAAGATCGGCTGTCATATATGCCTGAATTTTTTTTACTGTCTGTACCTGATTCCTTGCAAAGTATCGCCGTTCCTCCTGATACTCTTGAAGTGAAACTTGATTCAGAAACATCAGCAATTCCAAAACCTTTACTTTCAGATAATAGGCAATCATCCGTGGTTCCACACGATAAAGCTCCGAAAAGATATGTTCAATCTCACTTTGGCTTCTCAGGACAAGGCAAGTGTCATTTTTACAGAATTTGTTCGCAATCGCAAAGATGTCTATATTCAGTCCACCAATTACACCCTCTATCCGTTTCAGAGTCTGGTCGGCCTGTGGCAAATCAATAGTAATAGAGATACCATGATAGTGTGACAGTGGAAAATAGGTTGACGTGGTTTCATTTGTCAGACGGTTGATGGCGAGGTCGCCAGCGCCGACATACTGATAATCTCCATTTGCAAACTCACATTCAAAGCGTCCCTCCCGACAATGATTAATTTCCAATACATCTGAATGAGGGAGTTTATTTTGATTTTGCCCGTCACTCATATGAAAGTCATTATAAAACAATTCAATGCCTGGAAGAATCTTGTAGTGAGTAATAACACCTTCGCCCGTCACATTCTTCATTTTATAAACAGAGCATCCATCTTCACTGACAATTTTTTGAACTTCCGGGTCAAAGAAGTCGGTAAATTTCTGTTCGCTCATTTGCAGTGTACTCCTTTGGTTAGTTTGTGCTAATTACAGTCTACAACACACATCTCCAAAAGTCAATTTTGCAATTTCGCACAGCCAAAATTCCCATCCCAAATTGTAGTATTAGCAGAGGGAAAAACGAAGGTAGGGTTGAGGTAGCAAGCACAGCAAGCGAGTACCCGCTTACGATTTTTCGCATTTTCAGGTCCCTTGCCCGAAAATGAAAAAATGCTTGTTGGGATAGTCCCAAACCCTTATGAAGAACGGAGGCGGCGCATGGCGAACCGAAAACGAAATATCCAGATGAAATTTTACGTCACAGAGGAAGAAAAACGCCTCATTGACGAGAAGATGTCCCAGCTCCCCACCCGGCGCTATGGCGCTTATCTCCGCAAGATGGCGATTGACGGGTTTATCATCTACACCGACACCACGGAAATCAAGGCGTTCACCGCGGAGCTTTCCGCCATCGGACGGAACATCAACCAGATCGCAAAGCGGATCAACGCCACCGGCTCCCCCTATCAGGCGGACATGGAGGAAATCCGGGAAAGGCTGGATCAGATATGGCAGTTACAAAGACGCATCCTATCAAGTCAACGCTGAAAGCGGCCATTGATTATATCTGCAATCCCGAAAAGACGGATGGAAAGCTGCTGGTGTCCTCCTATGGCTGCACCGCCGAAACAGCGGACATTGAATTTGAATGGACCCGCCGCCATTCCATCGACAAGGGCGCCCACCTGGGCCGCCATCTGATCCAGGCGTTTGAGCCTGGGGAGGTGACGCCGGAGGAAGCCCATGAGATCGGGATGGAGCTTGCAAAGGAAATCCTGGGCGGCAAATATGAGTTTGTCCTGACCACCCACATAGACAAGGATCACGTCCATAACCACCTGATTTTCAATGCGGTCAGCTTCACGGATTACAAGCACTACCATTCCAACAAGCGGAGCTATCACTATATCCGCCGCACCAGCGACCGCATTTGTAAAGAACATGGATTGTCCGTCATCATCCCCGGACAGGACAAGGGCAAGAGCTACATCGAGCACCAGGCGGCCCAGGCCGGGACCAGCTATAAGGCGAAGCTGAAAGCGGCCATCGACCGGCTGATCCCCGCCTCCGCCGACTTTGAAGATTTGCTGCTCCGCCTGCAGAGGGAAGGATACGAGATCAAACGGGGGAAGTATGTTTCCTGCCGGGCCTCCGACCAGGAGCGTTTTACCCGGATGAAGACCCTGGGCGCAGACTATACGGAGGAAGCCGTCACCTCCCGGATCGCCGGACGCTCCAGGCCGTCCAGACAGCCGAAGCAGCGTGACGGGAAGATCAGCCTGCTCATTGATATCCAGAACAACATCAAGGCCCAGCAGAACGCCGGATTTGCGCATTGGGCAAAGCTGAACAATCTGAAACAGGCCGCCAGAACCATGAACTTTCTGACGGAGCATGGCATTGACAGCTATGACGAGCTGGAGAGCAGGCTGGACGCCGCGACGGAGAAACGGGATGCCTCCCATACCTCCATCAAAGAAACAGAAGCGAGAATAGCGGAGCTGTCCCTTGTGATGAAGCACGCGGGCGACTACCGCCAGCTAAAGCCGGTCTATGACGGATACCGGAAATCCAGGGACAAGGAAAAATTCCTCCGGGGCCATGAGAGCGAGATCATCTTGTTTGAGGCCGCCGCCAGGGAACTAAAGCGGCTGGGCGCCGTTCCTGTGCCCGCCACGGAGAGCATGAAGAAGGAGCTGGCCGAACTCACCGCCAAGAAGGACACGCTGCTTGCCGGATACCGGGCCGCCAGGAGCGAGGCCCAGGAGTATGCAACCATCCGCCAGAATGTGGACGCCCTTCTTTCCGTACCAAAGGAACAGGAGCAGCAGAAGCGCCATGAACTGGAATAGTGCCGCCATGCGGATCACGAATATAAAAATCAAATTTCAGGAGGAATCACCATGAAGAATGAAAAAGTGAAAACGACTATCACCGTATCCACCCGCCCCGGCCTTGACTCACGGGGATGGTTCGAGGAAAAGAGCGGACGCATTTTGGAGGAGCTTTCCTTCCTTGCGGATACCCTGCACCGTCCGGGAGACGCCCCGGCCGGAGGATGGCCCACCAAGCGGGAGGAGATCGACTTCCATCTCACCCAGGCGGTCAGGAGCGCCTTGAAGATCGCTGTCATATCCGGCGAGACGGAGCGCCCCTTCACAGCGGAGGACATTGACCGGATCATAGACGGAGGCCACAAAGGATACCTGGAATACAGGGAGAGCAGACGATCCTAAAGCGGCCCTGTTCGCAGAATGTTTGCAAATGATTTTCTGAACGCCCTGGGCGCGGCCTGGACCATTCTGTATAATGGAGGCATGGAAGGAGGTTTTCTTTTATGACAAGAAGTGAAGCAGTCAAAGCATTTTTCATCAAAAGCGTGCTGCCCGTGGCGGCGGCCATGCTGTTATACTGCATTTTCAAATCCGCCTGCATAAAGGGCGGCGAGCTGGACTATGTGTGGCTCTGGATACTCTGCGGCCTGCCCTTCGGCCTCCATCGGATGTGCCTCTGGATCATACCGGGCGGAGGCTCCTTCGGCGGCGGTCTGGCGCTGTTCGCGCTCAACTTTATTCTGGGCGGCGTGATCGGAGGTTTCGTCCTGGTATGGCGTCTGATTGTGGCCGTGTGCTATGTGCCCTTGACCGCATACCGTCTGATCGTTGGATAAAAACCTGCGTCATGGAAATGTGGAAAACTGCCGCTTGTGCCGATGGAAAACCCATTCACAGCCCATGGAAAAGGACAGGCCCTTTCCCACAGCCTGCAAACAGGTTTCCCACAGCAGCGCCGGGGCTGGCAGTTTACGCACATTCCCACAACGCCTGCTTCTGCGAATATCCATCCTATCCTTTCCCACATACAGGAGGATCATAATGATTGAAATTGAGATTTACGATGAAGGGGCTGCCGGGCAGGACAGCGCCGGGACCTGGCCCACAAAGAAAATACAAGTATCCAAGACCTGGCTGGATCAATACGCAAGATCAGCCACGAAATACAAATCCGTGGATGAACTGCTGGCGAATTACACACTGGATGAAGTGGACGGTCTGGAAGAAAAAGCGTGGAAGGCCGGGGCCATCCGGTAACAAAAAAAGAACGGGAGTACAGCCAATCGGACGAACCGAGAAGCTGTACTCCCGTTTTGTGTTATAGAAAGTGTGCGAAAATCAACCTTTTTTCCTCCATATCAGCGGAAAGGCCAACGCATGGGAAAACATAAAGGCTCCCCACGAAAAAGCCGCCACAGGGGATTTTAAGGCGCATTTTCAACCCTTATCCTCACAGTTTTTGGAGCGTTTGGAACAGTAACGGGGACAGGCCACCAGCACCGCCCGGAAGCTCTGCTTGCAGTCATGGGCGCAGCCCCGGCAGACCTCATTATATTTCCGCCTGCCGTTTTCATCCAGGAAGAAGGACCATTCCAGACGCCATTTCCTGCTCCGGCTCATAGGTCCCCATACTCCGGCGTGTCACGGCCGGGGCGTCCCTTCTCCGGGGGCTTGCGCTCCGAACACTCCCGTTTCGCGTCCTCCAGCCGCTCCCGGATAGAGGGCTTTTTCTCTGGGGTGCTTTTTGCGGCGGCCTCCGCTGCCTTCTCCACTTCCTCGCCGCGGCGCCCGTTATTGATAACCCCGTCGATCATGCCGTAGTCGTCCTCCAGGGTCATTTCAGCGGTGCGGAGGGGATTGTCCTTTTCCGGCTGCTCCGCCAGGACAGCAAAGGCCCGCGTGCCGTTCCCCATGATAAGATATTTCCCATCATCAGACTGATGGTGCAGGCCGTACCCGGCCGCCTCCATCTGCTCCCGGCTCATGGAGGTCACATAGAAGCTGCCCCTGGGCGTCCGTACCGTTTCCCCGGTCTCCAGGGCGTCCGGGGTAAGCGACCGCTGCCGCTCCTGCAAGAACTCCGGCACCTGGGAGAAACCGAAACGGTCACAGTAATGGGCGGTATCCTGCCCGTCCTGATGAAGCACCACGATATCCGACACGGACAGGGAGTGCCCCGTGAAGTCTGCCGGGCGGTCCATATTGAACCGGGTGTAACTCCCTTCCAGGCTGTCACGCTCCGTCAGCGGGGCGGTGTAGACCAACTCATAATTAGCAGAATCAACAGAAAGGCTGTTGCGGTGGATACTGTCCAGCGGCTCAAAGCGGTAATCCAGCGTTTCATCCCCGCCCTTGAGCTGATAGATGGAAAAAGTATTCTCCTGCGCCGGTTTCTCCTGAACTGCCTCTTTACTGGTATCCAAAGCCGCCTCATACCCGGAGGCCTCCTTGTATTTATCCAGCTCGGAGGGTAAATAGTCCTCCTGGGTCTGGCCCAGGGCGGCCAACTTTTCTTCCAGGGCGGAAATGCGGCCAGCGGTCAGGCTTTCGTAGATTTCCTCCTTCGCCGCATGTTCCTCCGGGTGCTCCGCCGCGTACTGCGGATCGCGCTGCCGGAAAAACTCGTCCATATCGTAGGCGATATCCATAGCCCATTCAGACAATTCTTCCTCCGGGATATCGTCCTGGAAGGTCATCACCCGGTATTCCTCCGGGATACTGCCATGCTCACCGTCGTAGACCTCCACGAACCGGCTCCCGGTATCCCGGACATAGCCCAGGTCGGTGAAGTCGCCTCCTTCCTCCATAGCAACATCCCGGCCGTATGCCTCATAGTCAATGTAGTTTCTCAAATGCTCCGGCACCTGCATGGCGTCCAGCTCGTCAATGTAATACCGGCCCAGGTCGTCGTAGTCGTGGATATCCGGGTACACATCGTAGCAATCCAGGTTTTCGGTGAGGTTGATGATCTCCTGCACGCTGCCCGAATGGTCGCCGATCTCCATAGCCGCCTGGAACTGCTCATACTCGCCCCGGCTCATTTCATCCAGCTTTGACGCCAGATAGTTGAGCTCGTCCAGGCTTTCATATTCGCCCAGCTTGTCGTAGAGATTACTCACATAGCAGTCATAATCCGTGATGAACCATTCTTCATAGGGATTGCCGAAATCGTCCTTCTGGCCGATCCCGATCCGGTCAAACACCTTTTTCATTTCCTCGGCGGTGGTGGGGAATTTCACCCACTCGCCCACAAGCTCGCCCTCGTTGTACTTGCCAAGATTGGTCACGAAAGCGGCAAAGGGATAGTCCTTGTTGTACTCATACACCGGCATAGATCAGCACCTCCTTAAAGCTCCGGCCCGGACTTGCCCCTCGTATGGGGCTGCGTCTGCCTGCCGGCACATTCTTTTTTTCCCTGTTCCAGCCGCTCCCGGATGGAGGGCTTCTTTTCCGCCTCCCGGTGGGAGCGGTCCGCCGCCTGCTCATGCTGCCACTCGTCGCCGGAGAGGGAGAGGTATCCATAGTTGGTAAAGCACCCGCGATCTTCCTCCATGGCCTGCCGCCCGAAGGGGACCGGGTCAATGGCCTCCCGGAGCGCCGGGGACAGCGGGATATCCATGTGCTGCTCCAGGTAGCGCCAGCCCAGGTCATCCATGCGGCGGATATCCGGCTCCAGAACGAAAAAGTCAATATTGTCCGCAAACTCCCGGAACTGCTCCGGGGTAGTCAGGCGGAAGGGAGACTCCTGGACCGCCGCCAGAAGGTCTTTATCCTCCGGGGAGAGGGCGGCAACCGCCGCCCTCACTTCGGGTAATGCTTCGATCTTTTTATTTTCTTCCATTTGCACCAGCCTTTCTTTTCGGAAATTCCAGCTTGAAATTGATGTACTTGCCGCCCGTGTCGTCCAGGATCACCGCCGCGTCATAGGTGGACTGCTTCTTTTCAGACCACATCCCCTTGACATTGGTACGGCCCTTTTTCAGAAGGTCGGCGGCCATCTTCTTTGTCAGCTCCTTCTTTTTGGAGGTCCAGAAGCGGTCATTCTTCCAGAGGACGAACCCGCAGGCCCGGTCCGAACAGGAAAAATTCTTCTTCCCCTCATATACCGGCCTGCCGCAGCGGGGGCAGGCGCCGACCACTTCCTTCTCCGGGGCAAACAGCTTTTGCCCGTCCTCGGATACCTGGGAATAGGTCCTGACCAGCTCCCGCACCATATCCCGGATACCGTTCAGGAACCCGTACGGATCGGCCTCCCCCTTCGCAATGGCGGTAAGGCGCTGCTCCCATTCGGCGGTGAGCATGGGGGAGGTCAGCGGCTCCGGCAGCACCGCCACCAGGTTGATCCCGGCCTTTGTGGGGATCAGGCTCTTGCCCCTGCGCTCCACGAAACCGGCCGCCACCAGCTTTTCAATGATGGCCGCCCTAGTCGCCGGGGTCCCCAAGCCCTTGCGTTCGGCGTCGTCCGGGATATCCTCCGCACCGGTGCGCTCCATAGCTGCCAGAAGGGTATCCTCGGTATAGGGCTTCGGGGGTGAGGTGAAATGCTCCGTGACAGAGGCCTCCACCTGCTCAAAGGCCTGCCCCTCGGTGAAGTCGGGCAGATCGCCGCCAACCTCGTCCCCGTCCGCCTGCTTCTCCTTCAGGGAGGAACGGAAAACCCGGTCGATCTCCCGCCAGCCTTCGGAGAGGATGCGCTTTCCCTTTGCCGTGAAGGAATGGCCGCCGCAATCAAAAGTGGCCGTAACCGTTTCATATACATAGGGCTCCGCCGCCGCACACAGCAGCTTGCAGCAGACCAGGAGAAGCACATTTCGCTCGCCCACAGGCAGCCCTTTGATATCCGCCTTTTCCATCTCCATTGTAGGGAGGATCGCGTGATGGTCGGATACGTCCTTATCTGAAATCATGGCCTCCACCAGCGGGAAGAAGCTGGCGCACCCGTCAAAGGGCGGCACCTTCGCCGCCAGGTGGATCACGCAGGAGGCCGTTTCCGCCATATCGGAGGTGAGATACCGGCTGTCCGTCCGGGGATAGGTCAGCAGCTTCTTTTCATAGAGGCTCTGAGCGTAATCAAGGGTCTGCTTCGCCGTGTAGCCGAACATCCGGTTCGCCTCCCGCTGCAAGGTGGTCAGGTCATAGAGCTTTGGGGGCTGTTCCTTTTTCTGCTCGCGGGTCATGGAGGTGCAAACGGCCCGCCCATCCCGGCAAGCCTCCTGTACTGCCTGGACGTCCTCCGGGGAAACGATCTTCTCCGAAACTGCCTCGGCTCCGGCCACCTTCAGCCGCACATGATGGTATTTCTCCTTCTGGAAGCTGCTGATCCTATGGTCCCGGTCCGCCAGCATTGCCAGGGTGGGCGTCTGGACGCGCCCCACGTTCAGGGTGCGGTGGTAGAGGACGGAGAAAAGCCGGGTGGCGTTGATCCCCACCAGCCAATCCGCCTTTTGCCTGCAAAGGGCAGACTGATACAGGGCTTCATACTCCGCGCCGGGCATGAGGTTTTCAAAACCCTCCCGGATCGCCGTATCCTCCATAGAGGAAACCCAGAGGCGGTAGACCGGCTTGTGGCAGCCCGCCATTTCATACACCAGCCGGAAGATCAGCTCCCCTTCGCGCCCCGCGTCGCAGGCGTTGACCACAGCCTCCACATCCGGGCGGCCCATCAGGGAGCGGAGGGTTTCAAAGGCGTCCTCCTTGCCGGGGGCGGTCACATAGCGGAAGGGCTCCGGCAGGATCGGGAGGTCGTCATAGCGCCACTTCTTGAAGCGCCCGTCATAGCCCGCCGCGTCCAGCGGGGATACCAGGTGGCCCACGCACCAGGAAACGATCAGGCCGTTCCCCTCATAAAAGCCATCGGCCCTGGACTTTGCGCCCAGGGCCGACGAAATGGATTTTGCAACGCTCGGTTTCTCACAGATAATCAGCTTCATTCGGTTTCCTCCGTTTCATCTTCATTCAGATATTCTTCTTCATCCTCCAGGTCCAGATCATCCAGGCCAGACGGGACCTTCTTTCCCTGCTTTGGTTTCAGCACCAGGAAATAGGCCGCCGCGCCGCCGCCCGCCGCCAGGACCAGCAGCACCGCCAGGACCGCCCCGGCCCCGCCGCCTTTTTCCTCCGCAGGTTCCTCCGGCTCCACCGGCTCCGGTTCCGCCGCAGACTCTTTCCCGGTACACTCGCTCATATTGTTTTTGCACACCGGGCAGGTGGTATCCACATCACCGGCCGCACATTTATCCGTACAGGTGCAGACAATGGCGGCGCCTGCCTGGGCCGTTTCCCCGTCCTCCATCAGCGCCAGAAGGTCGGCTTCATCCACCTGGTTCAAGAAATGTACGGTTTCCTCTCCCTCGTCGTCCCGGTCGATAATCAGGTAAAAGACATTCCCGCTTTTGGTCTCCACGGTGATGAACTGCTTGCCGCTCTCCGCAGAGCTGCCGATATCGTCAATCAGCGTCAGGTTCCCGTCCGGGGTCAGGGCGGCGCCGGTCCCATCCGTCAGTCCGCCCAGGAACAGCGCCAGCAAGGAAGCAAGTTCTTCCTCATTGATTGAAACAGAAAAGCCGTTCCCATCGGTATCACCGGCTCCATCGGCATTGACGGTCAGATAATCGGAGTAGACATAGCCCACACGCTCCGGCAGGAGAATCTTGATCCAGTCGCCCTCCGTCCCGATGACCTCCACGGCAGTCCCGTTGGGGAGTTGGGTAAAGGCGTCGTTATCCAGCCCCGCGCCGGTGCGGACGTTCAGGTTTCCGCCGCCCGTGGTCACGGTGCCGGTCTGATGGTTTTCGGTTCCATCCTCGCCGCCGCTGATCTGGATACTGTCCCCGGTGACGCTCACCTGGACACCTGCCAGGGCAGAGAGCAGGGAGGCAAGCTCCCCATCGGTCAGGGCGGTATCCTCGCTGGCCTCCGTACTATCTGCGGCCGTGGTATCCGTGGCCTTAGTATCCGGTTCCAGTCCGCCCGTAACCTCCGCTGTCTGCCCCGCGTCATCCCCGCCGCCATAGGCAAAAGCGGTCAGGGCAAAGGCGGGGACGCACAGCACCGCCGCCAGAAATGCGGCCATCAGCCGCAGAAGCGCTTTATTCCTCATGCTCAAAATCCTCCGTTTCTCCGGTCTCGGTGCCGCTGTCCGCCGCCATCCTGTCCTCCGGCAGCGTGATCAGGCCGCTGGCATAGGCTTTCAGGAAGGCGGTCAGCTCCCGGTTATCCATCTTCACGGCCTTTACCATGCGGACGATCTCCAGGTTTTCTTCCTCCGCAAGCTGGGCCTCCAATGCCCGCTGCTTCTTCTGAAGCTCCGTGATCTTCTCCTTCGTTTTCGCAATATCATTGCGGATTTTCTCAACAGTTGCCATATCAAGGCTCCTTTCCATTCAAAATTTTTTCATAGCGATATTTCATTTGCGCCGGGTACAGCGGTTCGGAAGGCCTGCGCCTGCCCGTCCACTCTTTGCCTCCGGCAAGTCCGGCACAGGTCCAGCCCGCCGCCCGCAGGCTCCCTCCGTCCTCGGTATCCAAAATGTAGGTAATGATCTTGTGGTATCCCATGGCCTTCGCCGCCCGCGCCGCCGCTCCATAGAGAAAGCTACAAGCATTTTTAGCGCCGTTGGTACACAGACGGTTGACCTCCAGGGTGAGGCCGTCGTCCAGATACCGGCTGACAGGCCGCCCGGTGATCGCCACGCCCACAAGCTGCCCGTCCTTGAAGCAGCCCAGGGAATACTTATGGCCCCGGACCGGCTTGTGGTGGCGGTGGTGGAGGGCGACAAAGGCGTTCGCGTCCGCCAGGGATACCGGCTTTAAGGTGAGCATGGTATCCGCCTCCCCTCATGGTAAACGGCCAAAACTAAAATAATGAGCCTGCCAATAAGATGTATTGATACTCGTATAGGAGATCGACGATCCACAGTGGATCATCATTCCCCCGCCCACATAGATACCCACATGGGAGACTCCCGCCGTATCATAGGTGCCGACAAAAAAGATCAGGTCGCCGGGCTTCGCCTGGGAGCTGGATACCGGGGTGCAGATGCTGTAAAGCCCCTGGGCGCCCAGCCGCCCCACATTCCAGCCGGAATGGTTGATGACCCAGGACACGAACCCGGAGCAGTCAAAGGATGTGCTCGGTGAGCTGCCTCCCCACACATAGGGATAGCCCAGGTATTTTTCCGCCTCGGCGATCATGGCCGCAAAGGTTTCATCCTCCAGGGCCTCCGGGGGGATATCGTAATAGGTGGGCTCCTGCAAAGTGGAGGCGTTGGGATATTCCGCTGTGCCGAACAGGTCCGGCCGGTTGCCCAGGGTGCTCATGTAGGTGGCATACAAAGAAAGCTGTTCCTCGTCCATCAGGTAGACAGGCAGATGGGACAGGTCGAAATTCTCCAGGGTCACATTGCAGATGTAATAATCGTAGGGGACTTCCTCGCTGCTTTCCTCGCCGGTCTCTGGGTCGGTGTAGGTCTCTGTCCGGTAGCGGACCTCAACCGTCACAGTCTGGGTCAGGGTGTATTGCCGGTCAAAGAGTGTTTGAAGCTCGCCCTGGACTTCGCCGATGGTGAACACCCCTTCATGGAAGGCCGACAGGATGGAGATCAGCACATAGGGGTCATGGCCGATTTCGTCCAGATCGAAACGGTATTCATCATAGCCGGGATGGAAGGACTCATAATTGTCCAGCTCATTTTGAAGCTCGGCCTCCAAATCCGCGTAGGCCGCCTCCGCCGCCAGCATATCCGAATCCTCGGAAAGATAAGAGGACAGGAACACGCCGCTGACGCCGGAACCGCCCAGGATGGAGCAGGAGGACATCCCCCCGAACAGCAGCCCCACACAGGCGCCGATCCCAATAAGGAGCAGCACCACCCGGCTGTGGTGTTTGATGTAGACAAAGGTCTCCTTGAAGGCGTCCTTTGCCTTCTGCGCCGCGCTCTTTGTGGCGGCGGCGGTATTCTTCGCCGTTTTTTCGGCCTGGCGGAGCTCCTTTGCGTAATTCCGCTGGATGCGCTTCTTTTGCAGATACCGGGAGACCGGGTTGGAGGCGGCCAGGGCCGGGTCGTCATGGAGCGCCTTTTGGTAGAGAAATTCCGCGTTCGCCTTGATGGAGGCGTTTTCCGCCTTTACCGCGTCCCGCCAGGGCTTCATGCGGCGCTCCCGGATACCTTCCCGGACTCTGCCCGCCGCACGAGCCGCGCCGCGCTCCGCCAGTTCCTCGCCCTTGTGCCCGGCCTCCACGCCCACATTTTCATGCTCCACCTTGCGGACCTCCCCGTGGGCGGCGGCCTTGAACTCCTGCACCGGCCGGGAGAGGGGATTGTGCCGCAGGCGGCCGTTCGGCTTTTTCTCCACTTCCTCAAAGTGCAGCCGGGTCTTGCCCCTGCCCGCTGCCTCGTCAAAGACGCGCTCTGTTTTTAAGACCTTCTTTGTGGGGATGGCCTCCTTCGCCGCGTCCAGCTTATCCGCCGCCTTATCGGAGCGCCGGATATACTTCCGCAAATCCGGGTCCGCCCGTTCCTCGTCGGAAAATTGCAGCCGGGAGGAAGGGCGCTGCCTTGCCTCCGAACCCTCCCGGACCGTATCCGTCTGGGCTTTCTCCGCCTTTTTTGCCCTTCGCCGGTCATGGCCGTGGGCGGTCCGTTCCGCCGCTGCCTCCGCTGCCTCCACCGGCTCCCGGTCTGCGGAAAGATCAGCCTCCGCCTCCCGGCTGCTGACATTTTCGACCTCGCCTGTGGCAAGGTTCTCCGTCACCGCGCCGTCATGGGTCATTTTCTGCGTGACCTTTTCCGGCGCTTTCAGTTCCTTCATGTTGCTTCACCTGCCTTTCCGTAGGGACAGATATGGATACAGCCGCCGGTCTCGATCATGGCGATATACTTAAAGATCGGGTACGCCTGGGGAGGGCAGACCGCGTTGCCTAAGGTTTTCAGGCGCAGGGCCCGCCCCTCCATGCGTTCCGTCATGCGGGGGACTCCATCGGGCTCCCGTTCCCAGAGGATACGTCCGTCCATCCCTTCGGGAATCCCATCAGCCACTCCACCCAATCCGGGTTTAAGGCCGCCGTGTCCGATACCGGCCGCTCCTGGAATACCACCTGCGCCGACAGGTTCCGGTCCTTCTTCGCCGGGTCGAAGGCGGAGGATTTCAGGGTTGAGCGGAACCCGTCCGACGCCACCGGGGTCAGGTAGAACACCGCCGCCGACAGCGACAGGCTCCAGATTGCGCCGTTTTTGTTCCTCTTTCGGAAAATCCCATTTTCGGACAGGTACACATCCAGGCTGGCCGCGTCCCTGGCGGTCCCCTTGTCGGAGGCAAGGGGCGTGGGAAACATCAGCCGCGACGATAAAAGTTCGCTGGCGCTCATGCCACGCGCCGACGCCGCAAGCCGGAAATACGAATGGGAGAACAGCGTATCCCGCTTTTGCCAGGTCAAAAATCGTTTTGTCGAGCCCCATATCGATGAAGCCAGCAACATTTTCCCCAAGCACCCAACGGGGCCGCAGCTCCCGAATAACCCGGCACATCTCCGGCCATAGGTAACGGGTATCCTCAAACCCCTTGCGCTTTCCGGCGGTGGAGAAGGGCTGGCAGGGGAAGCCCCCTGAAAGGATAGTGACGGTTTCAAGTCCTGTTTTTTCAAAGAACGCCTCCTTCGTCAGTGTAGTAATATCCCGGAACCTGGGGACCGTGGGCCAGTGCTTCTCCAGGACGGAATAGGGATAGTCCGCCCATTCGCACTGGCAGACGGTGGCAAACCCGGCGGCCTCCGCCGCCAGGTCCAGCCCGCCGATCCCGGAGAACAGGCTTACATGGGTCAGCTTACTCATAGTCCTCGAACGGATAGGCCGGGGTCAGCAGCTTCTTTTGGAGGCATTCCTCCAGCGTGTCGCAGGCCCAGCTTTCTTCCCCGTCCTTCGGAAGCCCCCAGGCCCGGCACAGCCGTTTCATTTTGCCCTCATACCGGGAAACGCTTCTCTGGATTTTGCGGAAGTCCTTTTCCGTCTGCGCCCCGGTCAGCCGCCTCGCCAGGCTGAAATACCCTACAAAGAGATCATAGAGCTCGCCCACAAGGATGCGGAACCCGCCGCCCGGAATGAGGAACAGGTCCGTTTCCGGCTCCGCCTCCATCTCCATCATGTCCTCCATATCCTCCGCAGGCCCGCAGTCGCAATCAGGATCGTCCGATCCCATATCCACCAGGATATCCAGCGCCTCCGCCAGAAAGCGGGCTTTCCCCGCCATATCCTCCAACAGCGCCGCAAATGCGGCGGCCTCAAAATCCTCCCCGGTATCCTCCGGGGCCCCGCCGTTCAGATAAATCTTGTTTTCATTTTTGTTTTTGTTCTTGTTCATCTTCAAATCCTCCTGATTCAGTTTTCATGCAGAAGCATACGCAGCAGCGCCTTGCCCTGGGGCGTGATGACGGTCTGCTGCCCGAAATGGCCGTTTTGCGCCACAAAGTCCTTTACCTCGAACAGCCCCTTGTTGGAGGGCTTTGCGTAGGGGAGCAGGTACCCGGCCGGGCAGCGGTACAGAAAGCCCGCCTCCATGAGATACCGGCAGAAGGCCCGTTCCCCGATCCCAAGCTCCTTTGCCGTGGCCCGGATGTTGGTACAGTCACCGGGATGGATAAAGGTATCATAGTAGGCGGCCTTCGGCTCCAGACGCCGCACCTCCCCGGCCAGCCGCTCATTTTTCTCATGCTCCGCCAGCAGCTCCCCCGCAAAGCGCAGGAGCACGTTGGGGTCGGCAGCGGCCTGCTCCAGCAGGGAGGAAGTCATGTAGCCCCCGGTCTTTCGGATGGCGGGAAGAACTTCCTCAAACACCCATTTCTCAAACCGCTCCGCGCCGGGGAGGCAGCTGTGTACGATCAGGCGGTACACGTCCCCCTCCGGGATGAAGGAAAGGCTCTGCCGCCCTCCCGCCGTAAGGGTATAACGTTTCGTTACCCCCTTGCAGTGGTCGCCCAGGGCCTTGCTTGCGTTCTTGTAACCCAGGGCGAAAGCTACATCCGCCCCGCAGAAAAGCAGCCGCCCCTGGTCCTCAATCATGCGGACGCTGCCAAACTCCTTATTGTTGAATGTCGTTGTTTTCAGGTATTCCATTTTTACCTCCATGTTCCATGCGCTGCTGATCGGAAATATCAGACAGGCGCGTTGTCATAATACTGTAAAGCTCGTTGTCCTGGGGGAAGTGGTCCACAAAGGGCAGGATCACGTTCCCGAAAAAGATAAGCCCCTGTCCGGGGCCGGAGTTGCTGATATGCGCCGCCTGCTGAGTAGAGATATTCAGACGCTCGCAGAGTATCTTCCGGTCGCCGCTGGCCTGGTTTAAGAGATAGATAAAATCGCTGTTCTCAAAGATGTTCTCGATCTCGACGGAGGCCAGAAGGTCTTTTATGTTTTGAGTAATTCCCGTGGGGATGCCGCCCCATTTGCGGAAGCGTTTCCAAATCTCCACGCTCCAGCTCCCTACCTCGCCCCGCAAAAGGAGGTGGAATTCGTCTGCATAGTACCAGGTGGACTTTCCCTCGCTCCGGTTTACCGTGACACGGTTCCATACCTGGTCCTGGATCACCAGCATACCCAGGTTTTTGAGCTGTTTCCCCAGCTCCTTGATATCAAAGCAGACCAGGCGGTTATTGATATCCACGTTGGTACGGTGGTTAAAGACGTTCAGGCTCCCATGCACATACAGCTCCAGGGCGGCGGCGATCCGCTGTGCCTCCGGCTCCGGCTGCCGCCTGATCTCGTCGTAGAGGTCGCCCAGGATGGGGACGTTCTCCGGCTTCGGGTCCGCCAGGTAGGGGCGGTAGACAATCCGCACCGCCCGGTCGATCACCGTCTTTTCCACCGGCTCCAGGCCGTTCCTGCCGCCCGCCGCCAGCTCACAGAAGGACAGGATGAAGTCGCTTTTCAGCGCCAGGGGGTTGTCGTCCTCGGAGTAGTTCAGGCTCATATCCATGGGGTTCACATACTGGCTGCTGGTGGGGGATATCTTAATGACCTGCCCGCCCAGGCGCCGGACCAGGGGAAAATACTCGGCTTCGGGATCGCAGACAATGATATCGTCCTTCGTCACCAGGAACACGTTGAGGATTTCCCGCTTTGCGGAAAAGCTCTTGCCGCTGCCCGGCGTGCCCAGGATCAGGCCGTTGGGGGTCTTTAGCTGCTTTCTGTCCGCCAGGATCATGTTGCCGGAGGTGGCGTTTAAGCCGTAATACAGCGCCTCGCCGCCCTGGAAAAGCTCCTGGGAGATAAAAGGTACAAAGATCGCCACGGAGGAAGTGGTAAGCCCCCGTTCGATCCTGATCTGGTTGACGCCAAGAGGGAGCGCCGACACAAGGCCCTGCTCCTGCTGGAAGTCCAGCCGTACCAGGCGGCAGTTGTGCTTCTGCGCCACGGAGGACGCCCGGAAGATATCGTTCTCTAATCTTTGCTTCGTGTCCGCCACGTTCACCACCAAAAAGGTCATTAAAAACATCCGTTCATTCCTGGTCTGCAAATCCCGGAGGATGTTCTTTGCCTCCCCCGCGTAGGTGGCAATATCGGAGGGGATGATATCCAGGTCGAACCCTTCTCTGGCCGCCCGCTTCTGGGCGTCGATCTTCATACTGTCCAGATCGGTGATCTTGCGCTTGACCGTCTTGATGGCCTCATTCTGGTCCATGTTTCGGATATGGACGCTGACAAAGATGGCGCTGTCCGTATCCAGGAGGTCGGCCAGAACACGGTCGTTGAGCTCTGGGGCCGTGATCTGCAAAAAGCTCACCGCCCCGAATTTGCCGCCCATCTGAAAACGCCTCGCCTCCCCGAACCGGAAGGAGGACGGCACGATGAAGTCCTTGACCGACAGGCCGGAGGGCGCCAGCCACTCCCATTCAAAGGCGAACCGTTCCCCGTCCGGGTGGAGGACGCCATGCAGCACCGCCAGCCATTCCTTCCCGTCCAGGGCCTTTGCCAGCGCGCCCATTGCCTTGAAATAATTGAGGGCGTCCAGGGTAATGCGGGAGAACCGCGCCCTGGCCTCCTTGCTGTTCTTTGCCTCGATGGCCAGCACCAGGAACTTTGTTTTCACCATGCCGTTGTTGCCGTGTTCGAGCTGCCCCCGGAGCATATCCGTATAGAGGGCGCGCACACTGTCAAATTGATCGCCCTGGGCGGCGATCTCGATCCGCTTTCTAAAATCCGCCTTGTTCACCCTCCGGCATATCAGGGAGAGTTCCATCCCGATAGAGGCGTCGTGTGCGTTATACATATCGCACAATGCCTCAAAGATGGCCGTCTGGTCGTCCTTCTGGGCGAGCTGGTAATTCACATCCTCAAACTCAATGCACCGGCTCCAGCTTGTGTCGCTCAATCTGCACAGCCCGTCCGGATACATCTGCCGGAAGGGTAGGGTATCCTGGGCCGAATGGGGTTTCCCGTCGCCCTGGGCCGTTTCGATGATCCTTCGGATTTCCCGCTTTTCAGCGGCGGTCAGCTTTACCTTCCCGGCTGCCGGTCTTGCCTGCGGCCCTTGCTTTCGCTTTCTGAACAATGGCCTTCACCTCCTTTTCCGCCTGAACCTGCCGCTCCACGGCGGCATAGAAATTGTTTGTCATATACGGCCGCTCCTTCGGCCGCAGAAAGACCGTCTGGATGATCTGGGATACAATCACCTCCAGCGGCTGCCCGTCCTTCTCATACATGGCGAGCAGGAACATGGGCAGCATGGCCACGATCATGCAGACCGTGGCGGTGCTGGAATTAACCGTCCTTCGGAGCAGAAAGAAAAGCGGTACTCCAATGAGTGCCGCCGCCCCGAAACACACAAGCTGCCGCCTGGTCAGCCCAAACAGCACCTTGCTTTTTACTTTTGTCAGGTCCTTTGGGACCGTTACATACGCCAATCTGTCAAGCCTCCTTTAATGCGCCCCGAACAGACTTTTGCTAAGGCTGCCGGTCTTGAATAATGCGAAACACAGAAGCACCGTGTACCCCATGCAGGCCCAGATCGCCCCGGACAGGTCGCCGCCCGCGGCAATGCTCTGTACCAGGACGGAATAGATACCCACGCAGACCATGATAAGAAATGCCTGGAACGCCAGGGCGAACAGGGATTTCAAGTAGTTCTGCCCGGCGGAGCCCCATTCCCGGTTTGTCATGGTGGCAAGGGGGACAGGCCCGACGGAGACCGCCAAATACACCTCGATCATACGGCCGTAGGTGACCAGCATGATACAGATGGAGAGGGCGTTCATGGTCAGCCCCACAAAGAGGGACTGGAACCACAGGCCGAACAGCTCCCCGGTCCCCAGGGCCTCAAGCTGCGCCTCCATGTCCGTGATAACGCTGCCAATGTCAATGGAGGTGTTCCCGATGATGACGCCCGCGCTCTGGTTGACCACGCTCTGGCCCACATCGAAAATCCCCATGACGATATTCCATGTGTTGGTTACGATCAGCACCGCGCAGAAGGTCTTGAATATCCATTTGAAGAACATCCAGGTATCCACGTCGTGCAGGTTGTTTTTCTCTGTCACAAGCTGGATCAGCTCATAACACATCACAAAGGTCAGGATAACCCCGGCAATCGGGACGATCACCGTTTCGGAAAGACTGCGGATCATGGAAAAGACGCCGCTGTTCCAGCCTTGCGGCGTCTTTCCCACTTCCCCGGCGATCTCGCCTACTTTGGTATTCACCGTATCGAATATGCCCGACAGGTTCCCCGTGATCCCCTCGATGAGCAGCCCGCGCAGCCATTCATCGAGCTTGTCGAGTATGCCGCCCATAAGCGATTACGCCCCGCGGATTAACCGAACAGCCCGGAGAGCAGCGGCACCAGGGTAATGCCGATCAGGGCCACGCCGCCGCCCGCCATGAGCTGCTTCATGCCCTGGCTTTTACTGGCAGGGTTGTCCTGCCCGTAACCTTCCAGCAGGTTGATCACGCCCCAGATACCAAGGCCGGCGCCCAGCGCCACAACGAGGGTCTGCAAAACATTGACAGCAGAATTGAAAAATGCCATAAAATTACCTCCTAAAAATGTGTTTGATCTATTCGTTTACGTTGATCTCGTACACCTCGAAGCTATCCGTGGGCTTTACCACGGTGCGCTGCTGCTTCTTCATGTACCGCTCCATGTCAAAGACATTTTTAGGGTCGGCGTCGGCCGTGTACCTGTAATTGGGGTGCTTTGTCAGGTCGTACTTGTCCGAAAGAAACGGACGCACGCCCCGCAGCATGAAGATACACCTGCCTCCGTCCATCACTGCTAATTCGTCCTGGGTCATCAACTCCTTTCCTAATTTTTGGTAACTAAGGCCGTGGGAAACCTGGCTGCCCCGGTTCTCGGACTGGTTGTAAAGGTCGATAGTCTCCTTTCCAAGCAGCTCCGAAATCTCCTTGAGCGTGGACTTCTCCTTGCCTCCCAAAAACAAGGTGCTGTCACAGTTACCTGTGATGGTATCCGCGGCGTCCTTGTAGATGGTCTTTAGCTGGCTCTGCGACTGCAAAATAATAGAAGCCGATATCTCACGGCTCCTTATGGTGGCGATCAGCTTGTCAAAGTTGGGTATCTGGCCGATGTTTGCGAACTCGTCCAGAATGAGCCGCACATGGACGGGCAGGCGCCCGCCGTAGAAATCATCGGCCTTGTCGCAGAGCAGATTGAAAAGCTGGCTATACATGAGGGCGGCAACGAAATTGAAGGTGGTGTCCGTATCGGAAATGATAACGAACAGGGCCGCCTTGCTGTCGCCCAGGGTATCAAGCTCCATCTCGTCCGTCGCCATCAGGTCGCGGAGCTCTTTGATATCAAACGGGGACAATCTGGCCCCGCAGCTAATAAGTATAGATTTTAGAGTTTTGCCCGCCGCCATCTTGAACTTGCGGTACTGGCGCACCGCGAAATGGTCCGGGTCCTTTTCCTCCAGCTGCTGAAAGAGGATATCGACGGGGCTTTGGTATTCCTCGTCGTCCTCCCTGGCTTCGCTGGCGTTGATCAGGTCCAGGAGGGTCAGAAAATTCTTTTCTTCCTCCGTGGCCTCATACCAGATGTAGCCGATCAGGGCCGAATAGTAAAGGCGTTCCGCCTTGATCCAGAAATCCTCGGAGCTCTTTTCACCCTCGCCCTTCGTGTTCATAATCAGGGCGTTGACCAGCTTTAGGACATCCTTCTCGGAGCGGATGTAGGCCATCGGGTTATACCGCATGGACTTCCTGAAATTGATGAGGTTTAAGCACTTGATCCGGTATTTCTTCCGCTCCAGCAGCTTTCCCACCTCGCATAACAGCGTCCCTTTCGGGTCGGTGACGATGTAGGAGGAATGGCACTGGAGCAGGGAGGGCTTTGCGAAAAACCTTGTTTTGCCCGAACCGCTGCCGCCGATGACCAGGATATTTTTATTTCTGGCGTATTTGGGCTGCTTTGGGCGGCTCGCCATGGTGATCCGCTCCGTCTGGGTCATGGGGATGTTGTTGAAAAAATCCTTATCCACGAAAGGGGCGATATCGGCCGGGGTTCCCCAACGCGCCGAACCGTACTCCATGCCGTGGCGGTATTTCTTCGCGTTCTTTCCCTTCATGCAGACCGCCAGCCGCAGGGCCACCGCCCCGGCTATGCCGATCAGCAGGTCAGCGGGGTTAAAACTAAGTCCCGGAGAGGCAAAGGCCGCCGTGAAGCCCTCCCCGATGAAGAGGAGCCTGCCGGAGAGGTCCGCGCCGGGCGCCAGCCGGAAGGCCTGGGATACCTTGTCAAAGGGATACACGAACAGGAGATACGGGAGGTTGGTCAAAAGTAATTTCTTCACGTTCATCTCTGCACGCTCCGATCCTTGACCTTCACCTTCTCCCGGTCAATGGTCCGGTGCTCCGCTTTCTGCACCGCCTGCTCCTTCGCCTGGTCCAGCCGCTCCCGGATGGAGGGGTCCTTCCCGCGGCCCATCCGCCTGCTGGCGAACTCCTGGAAGGCCGCCGTAATTGCGTCCGCGTCCCGGCTCTTGAAAAAGACCAGGTAGCGGGGCTGCTCGGCGGAGGTGTCCTTCTTCAAGGCAAAATCCACATGGTATTTCTTCGCCACGCTGGTAAAGGCCCGGATGTTTTTGTCGCTGATCTCGATATTCGCAAGCCCGGCGTTCTGCCCGGCAAGCTGTTTGAGGGTCTGCTTGCCCCGGTATATCTTCGGCTGTTTGCTTTTCTGGATTTCCTCCAGGAACTTCTTGACCGCTTTCTCAAAGGTCTGCTCCGTCAGCTTCGCGCCGTCCACGATCAGGGCGACGGTCTTATTGGTCACTTCCTCCTGCACTTAGCCCCGCCCCCTTTTCCCGTCCCCGTACATATCATGCTGCACCAGGGAGGAATAGTAATTGCTGATCGTACCGGGTGCGTTATACAGGGCTGCCAGCAGGTATTTCTTGATGTTGCGGACATAGGTGGTGTTCTCCCTCATACAGTCCATGACATACTGCACATGGGAACTGTCCAGCTTCATAAACCGGGACTTGACCACCTCCGCCGGGTAGTCGTCCCCGGCAATGCGGATCGTCTTTCTGGCGGAGCATACGGTGTCCACAATGAGCTCCGCAATCTCGTCCAACTGTTCCCGGTCAATGTGGCTGTCCTGGATCAGATACTCGTACCCGATGTTGTCAAGAATGATCTCACGGTATATTTCTCTGGCTCCCATCCCATCCGTTCCCATCCTTGCCCCTGTGGGGGTAGGGGGATTTGATTGGATAGGATTTGATGAATCCGTAATTGATAATTCTTTTTTTGATTTCTGTTTACTTGATTCTTTAGTATTTAATTGTGCGGGGTTTCCCTGTTCAGGTTTTCCCAAGACAGGGGAATCCAAGACTGGATTTGCCTGAACTGGATTTTCCCGTTCAGGTTTTTCCCGTTCAGGTTTTTCCCGTCCAGGTTCGGCTAATCTGGGCTGCTCCAGGATCGTATACTCAATGGCCCCAAGCTGGCCGTTGGGATTGCGGACGCGCTCCCGGATCACATAGCCCTGTTCCTCCAGCTCCCGCACCCCGGCGCAAATGCTGTCCACGCCATCCTTGCAGATACGGGCAAGGCCCTTCGTGGTGTAATCCCATTCCTCCGGCAGCGACAGCATAAGGGAGAGCAGCCCCTTCGCTTTCAGGGACAGGTTCGTGTTCCGCAGATGGTGGTTTGACATGACCGTGTAATCACGGGTCTTTTCGATACGGAAAACTGCCATGCCGATGACCTCCTTCCTCATAGATTGAAAAGTGTTGGTTTTCGTGAAAAACGCCTCCCGGTTCCTTCCGCCGCTCCCTCATAGGAAAAGATATGGGCGGCTCAAAGAAAACCGCTCACAGAAGGAAAAACAGGGGATTTTCCACCCTTTTTGATACATTTTTTGCAGGCTCCCTACAACTCCCGGTCTTTGCGGTCGTAGCGGAGGTTCCCCGCAAGCACCTTCGCATGGTTCCTGATCTTGATAAAGCCCTTGTCCTGGTTCTCCAGGGCCTTGCCATATCCGGCGTCGGTCAGGAACAGGCGCATTTTCTCTCCCTTCCAGCCCATGGGGGACTCATGGGAGAGGACGTCAAAGACGATCATGTGGCGGGTATCCGGGTCGAACCGCTCCAGGGCCATAATGTCATGCCCGGCCAGCTTTGCCGCCCCGGACTGCTGCCTGGCCTCCGCCAGCAGTTCCCAGATGGTCCGCGCCTTTTCCGGCAGGTGGTAGTCCCGTTGGACCACCCGGATCACGTCCATGCACTCCTGGTCCGAAAGAGGGCGCAGCTTCTTCAGGAGACTTTCCGCCGTGTCCTTTGTGGCCTGGCTGGACGCATACCGCCAGGTCATGTAAATCTCATGCAGGGCGGCGCTCTGGCTGGTGCTCTCGATCTGGTACGCCATCCGCATTTCCGCTTCATTCAGCTTCATTGATCCCGCTCCTTTCCGAAATTGGGCGTAAAAAAACGCCATAGGTCTTTTCTTCCTATGGCGCTGAACCGGCCGAAACCCGGTCAATATTCAGTTGTCATGTGGAGGACGGGCGCGCCCTCCGTTTTCCTGTACCGTGTCCATATCTTTGCATTTCTCGGATTTTCGGCGTGTCAAGGCTCATTCTTTCGTAGTAAATTCGTAGTAAAATGAGGCTTTTTAACCCTTCTGAAATGCCGATAAACACAGTGTTTTCAAGGGATAATCAGGTTTTGCCTTGATTTTTAATAGAAAAACTTGTGTCTATTGACGAATTCTGCTATACTGTTTTTTAATACATCTTAGGGGGGATTGGAAAATGAGCAATACTTTGATCATCGACTCGCTCAACACACTGTTCTCGATGAGCAGCACCGCCGTGCTCGGCGCACAGGAGCAATTCGTCGCGTTTATGAACCCGGCGGCACAGGAGCTTTTCCGCGGCGACCGCACAAATCACAAGCTCTCCGAGCTGCTGCCGGCGCACATTACGCAAGCCGCGGCCACGGAATTCGTAACGTCCGCGACGATCGAAAAACGGCACGTCATCATTTCCGTAACATCATTTGGTGCGTTCCGGCTGTTTTCGCTCGTGCCGCAAGATGAAAACGTCCTGCGGGCCGGCGCACAGTTCGCGCCGTTTCTGGCATCGCTCAACGCCTTTCGCGCGCTCACGACGTATTTCTCGGACTACGCCATGCAGCTCAGCGATGTGCGCTTCCGGCGCAACGCCGCCGAACTGACGCAGTTTTACTACCGGCTGCTGCGCTTTACCCTCAATGCCTCCACTGCCTCCGGCCTGAGCGACGGCACGCTCGCGTTCATCCCACAGCTGTGTGACCTGGGCAAAGAGTGCCGGGCACTGCTGGACAACATCCAGCCGATCACGGACGCCAACGGCATCGTGCTTGAGGTCAGCATCCCGGACGAACCGATCAACTGCGCGCTCGACACGGCGCTCATCCAGCGGATGCTGCTCAACATTCTCGCCAACTGCACGGAGCGCTGCAAGCACGGCGACCGCATTCGTTTTACCGTTACGCAGGAGGGCGAGCACGCCGACATCACCATCTGCGACGACGGTGTGCGCATCCCGCCGTCGAAGCTCGGGACGATCTTCATCCCGCTGCGTGTGACCGGCGTGGATTTTTCCGACCTGAGCAGCAACAGCTTCGGCCTGACGGTCGCGCTCGGCATTGCGGAAAAACACAACGGCACCATTCTGCTCGAGAGCAACGAATGGGGCGGAACCACGTTCCACGTCGTGCTCAGCACGGTGCTGCCGGAGACGAATCTCTTCCACGCGCCGAAAGTACCGTATGCCCACGCACAGGAAGATCCCATTTTGATTTACCTGTCCGACCGGATGCCGGATCAGGTGCTGTAAGCAATGCAAATAGCAAATGGCGTGCCGCCCAAAAATCGGGCGGCACGCCGTCTTTTTACTCGGTCGTCAGGTAACGCGCACGCAGCGTCTCCCGCTCGGGCGCGCCGACACCGAGCGCCTGCGACAGGAAAGCGTCCACGCTGCCATACCGCTCTGCGATCGCATCGCGCGCCGCCGTCAGGAACGCCGCGTCCGCGCGGTCAAACGTGCGGATGACCTCCCGCTCCGCCTCGCTCAGGTCATAGTCCGCGACCGCCGTCAGCAGGCAGTCGGTCGAGGCGGCCATGCGTTCATTCGTGATCAGATAATTTTCCACGATGACCGGCCAGTCCACGCCCAGCACCGTGAGCAGCAGCATCGTGCCGACGCCGACACGATCCTTCCCCGCCGTGCAGTGATAGAGCAGTGCGCCGTCCGTCTGCGCGAGCAGGAGCGCAAAAAACCGCCGGTAGTGCGCAATGGAGAATTCCTGCGTGACGAGACTGCGGTACAGCTCGCACATGAATGCCCGCTCCCGCCCGGCCATTGCTTTCGCGTGCGCGACGACGGCGGCATAGGGGTCGGCATGCTCCTCGCGCGTCAGGCCGGCAGCCGCCTGCTGTACGATCGGGCAGTGGACATACTGCACGCCCGGGAGGACACGGTCCGGCTTCTGCTCCCGCTCAAGGTCGGTGCGAAAATCCACGACCGTGCGCAGCGGATAATCTGCGAGCGTCTGCGCGTCCCGCTCCGTGATGCCGGCGAGCTCGCCGCTGCGCAGCAGCAGCCCCGGACGGACCGTGCGGCCGTCCATGGTAGGCAGGCCGCCGAGGTCGCGCGCGTTCGGCGCGCCGCGCAGCAGCCAGCGCTCAAATGCCAAAGAGTTGTTTTCCATTTTGCAGTGCCACCTCCGCGACTTGTTCTGTAGTCATGCCCTTGATTTCCGCGATGCGCGCAGCGATGTACGGCAGGTTGCGCGAGTCGTTGCGCTTGCCGCGGTTTGGCACCGGGGCCAGATAGGGCGAATCCGTTTCGAGCAGCATCCGGTCGGCCGGGCAGGCAGCGATCACATCCAGCGCCTTGACGGCGTTCTTATATGTAATCGGGCCGTCAAAGCCGAGATACCAGCCGCGGCGCAGCAGCTCGCGCGCCATCTCCACACTGCCGGAAAAGCAGTGAAACACACCGCGCAGGGCCGGATAGTCGCACACAATGCGCAGGCTGTCGCCGTGCGCCTCCCGGTCGTGGATAATGACCGGAAGATCCAGCTCCAGCGCAAGCTCCAGCTGCGCGCGCAGCATGGTCTCCTGCGTTGCCTTCGTGGAGGTGTCCCAGTAATAGTCCAGACCGATCTCGCCGATGGCGCAGACTTTCGGCTGCGATGCCAGCGCGCGGATTTGCGCCAGACTGTCATCCGTCCAGCCGGCGGCCTCCTCCGGATGCCAGCCGACGGCGGCATAGACAAAATCATACGCCTGCGCGATGGCGACGGCGCGCGCGGACGTCACGGCGCAGTCACCAGGGTCAACAATCAGTGCAACGCCGCTCTCGTGCACGGCACGCAGCACCTCATCCCGATCCGCGTTGAACTTTCCGCTGTCGTAGTGCGCGTGCGTATCAAAATACTGCGTCATTCGGCGTGATAGGTCGCAGCCGGGCGGCGCTTGTGCTCGCTGCGGCTATGATAGCGGTCAATGATGGCCTTGTCGTGCTCGTTGGCCTCGCCGGTGAGGATGTACTTGTCGATGGCGGCGTAGGTCACGCCCATCTCCTGCTCGTCCGTCTGGCCCTCGAAGAGGCCGGCAGACGGCGCCTTGCGGATGATGTTCTCCGGCGCGTGCAGCCAGGTCAGAAACTCGTAGATCTCCGTCACGGTCAGGTCAGCAATGGGGTTGAAGTCATACGCTCCGTCGCCCCACTTCGTGAAATAGCCCATGTACGCCTCGCTGCGGTTGCCGGTGCCGGCGACAAGACGGCCCTCGGCCGCACCGATGGTGTAGAGCGTGAGCATGCGCAGGCGCGGGGCAATGTTTGACGTCGCCATCTGGTTGAGCGTCGTGACGGCGGAGACCGTCTGCATGACGAGCTCCTTTTCCGCCGTGAGGTCGACCGTGCGCGTTTCGATATTGAACTGCTCGGCCACAGCCAGACCGTCGGTCATGTCCTCGCCGAAGTTGCGCTTGGAGGCACACGGCATGATGATGCCGACCGTGTTGTCGCACGCAGCCTTGCAGAGGATGCCGACGAGCGCGCTGTCCTTTCCGCCGCTGTTGCCGTAGATGACGCCCTTGGCACCGCTGCTTTTGAGTAGGTCGCGGATAAAGGCGACGCGGTTTTCAAATTCTTTTGCGTAATCTCGCATGATTTCCACTCCGTTTCTTTTGTTACTCCCGAATCATGTCCAGGAATTCTGTTTCCGTAATAATGGGTGTGCCGAGCGTGAGTGCCTTCTGATACTTGGAGCCGGTGTTTTCCCCGGCGAGCAGATAGGACGTCTTTTTCGACACGGAAGAACTCGTCTTGCCGCCGAAACGCTCAATGATGGCGCTGGCCTCGTCGCGGCTGAAATGCTCGAGCGCGCCGGTGAGCACGAACGTCTTGCCGGCAAAGCGGCGGTCCACGACCTGCTCCTTGGAATCGAAGCTGACGCCCGCATCGCGCAGCAGTCGGATCTGGTGCTGCGACTGCGTGTTGTCAAACCACGCGCGCAGGTACGCGGCCGTCGTCGGGCCGACGTCCGGTATAGCCATGAGTTCATCTTCCGTCGCGGCCATGAGCTTGTCCAGCGTGCCGAAGTGCATGGCCAGCACCTTCGCCGCCTTCTGCCCCACCTGCCGGATGCCGAACGCGCACAGCAGGCGCGCCATGCCGGCGTCCTTGCTCTTTTCAATGGCGGCCATGAGGTTCTCAGCCGACTTTTTTCCCATGTGGTCCAGTGCTGCGACCGACTGCGGCTCGAGCGCATACAGCTCCGCCGGGGAGTGCACGAGTCCCGCCTCGATCAGCGACTGGCACAGCGAGATGCCGAGGCCGTCAATATCCATCGCCTCGCGCGAGGCAAAGTGCGCAATGTTGCGCAGCCGCTGCGCCGGACACTCCGCGCCCGTGCAGCGCAGGGCGGCCCCGTCCGGGTCGCGCACAACGGGCGCGCCGCACTCCGGGCAGGTATCCGGCATATGAAACGGTACCGTGCCCTCCGGCCGCTTGTCACGCACGACGGAGAGGATCTCAGGGATGATCTCCCCCGCTTTCTGCACAAGCACCGTGTCGCCGATGCGCAGGTCGAGGTTATCGATGAAGTCCTGATTGTGCAGCGTGGCGTTCGTGACGGTCGTGCCGGCCAGACGCACCGGCTCGATGACCGCCTTCGGCGTGAGCACGCCCGTGCGGCCAACCTGCACGACAATGTCGCGCACGCAGCTCTCCTTCTTCTCCGGCGGGTACTTATACGCCACTGCCCAGCGCGGGAACTTCGCCGTGCTGCCGAGATACTGCCGCTGCACAAGGTCGTTGATCTTGATGACCGCACCGTCGATATCGAATGGGAACGACTCGCGGTTATCGCCGATCCAGTCGATGCGCGCGCAGCAGGCATCGAGCGTTTCACAGCGCCGGTACGGCACGACCGGGAAGCCCAGCGATGCCAGATAGTCCAACGTTTCCGTATGCGTGGCAAACGTGCGGTCACTGTCAAACTGGAGGTTGAAGATGATAATATCCAGCTTGCGCGCCGCCGCGACCTTCGGGTCCTGCTGGCGCACGGAGCCCGCCGCCGCGTTGCGGGGATTGGCCAGCAGCGGCTGCTCAAGCAGCTCGCGCTCGGCATTGAGCGCTGCAAATACTTCATGCGACATATAGACCTCGCCGCGCACGATGAGCTTTGCGGGCGCGCTGTCGAGCTTGAGCGGCAGATTGCGCAGGGTACGGAGGTTTTCCGTCACGTCCTCGCCGGTGATGCCGTCGCCGCGCGTGGCGCCGCGGACAAATACACCGTTTTCATACTCGAGCGACATGGACAGGCCGTCGATCTTCGGCTCGACCGAATAATCATGCGCCTGCGTGAGCGAACCGTCCATGCGCGCGCCGAACGCGCGCAGCTCGTCGAATGAAAACACGTCCTGCAGACTCTCGAGCGGCACCTGATGGCGCACCTGCGCAAAGGTGTTGAGCGCGTAGCCGCCGACATGCTGTGTCGGCGAATCGGGCGAGGCATACTCCGGATGCGCTGCCTCAAGCTCCTCGAGCCTGCGCATGAGCGCGTCATATTCAAAGTCGCTGATCTCGGGCGCGTCCTTCACATAATAGAGAAAATTTGCATGCTCCAGCTGACGGCGCAGCGTCAGGATCTCTTCGCGTACATCCATGTTTTTTACTCCACTTCCACATACGTCTGGGGCACCTTGCCGACGATGACCGTCTCGGCCAGCAGGACATTCGTGCCCACGGTCTCGGCCTGGTGCTCCCATGGCACCAGAATGTCGAGATCCATCTTCACATTCAGATACAGTTGATATTTGCTCTGGTTGATTGCGGCCGACATGAGTTCATTATGGTAGCTCACATCCGACGTCGTCAGCACGAGGATGCGCACCGGCAGCGGCAGTTTCAGCCCGGGCAGAAAATTCACGCCGAAGAGCGTCTCGAGCGGAATATCCAGCTCGACCTGCCCGTCGTCGCCGTCCATCATATGCTCAAGCACGAGCGAGGACACCTGCCCCACGTGCTCGGTATCAATGCTCACGGCTGTGATTGTCCCATCCGCATCCGTGCGGTAGGTATAATAGTCGCCCTGTACCTGCGCCGTCGCCGCCGTGACGGCAGCATTGATCTTCAACTGCATAAGATCGCAGGCAGAATTGACGGCCAGCTGTGTGATCAGGTGCAGTACGGACACTGTAAAATACGCCGCACCACCCAGCAGAATGAGCACCAACAGCAGCACCGCAAGTCTCCGGTTCAGCCGCGGCGGGCGCCGGCGGGCAGCGGGTCTCCAGCGGCGAGATGCACAAATCATAGCAGATCCCCCCTGCCATGCTATGCAGCGGCAGAGCGATTCATGCACTTAGTGCAGAGATTCTACAATGGCGCAGAAGGTATTGCCGCGCTCTTCAAAGTTTTTGAAGAGATCAAACGACGAGCAGGCAGGCGACAGCGTCACGATATCGCCCGGCTGCGCGAGGCGGTAGGCCATCTCGACCGCCGCGCGGAAGTCCGGTGCCTCGACGAGCGGCAGCTTTCCCGGGTCATAGAAATTCGATGCGCGGATGGCGGAAGCAATGCGCTGTGCCGTCTCACCAACAACGACCGCCGCCTTTGCATGCAGGCAGACCTCGTCGCCGAGCGTGTCAAACGGGATGTGCTTGTCGTGCCCGCCAAGAATGATGACCGGCGGCTTCGGCAGCGCATGCAGACCCGCGATCGTGCGCGAGGGGCTCGAGGCGATGGAATCGTTGATGAACGTGATGCCGTTGAGCTCGCGGATACGCTCCATGCGGTGCGGCACACCGGAGAAGGTGTGCGCGACCTGAATGCACGCCGCATTACCAACCAGGCCGTCGGTCGCGGCAAAGGCCGCCATATAGTTTTCCACGTTGTGCGCGCCGGGGATGCGGATCTCGTCAGCATTCAGGATCTTCTCCGCCACGCCGTCATGCGCGCGGTAAATGACGCCGTCAGCGCTGTAAACACCGTTTTTCACCGGGCCGATGCTGCTGAAATAGCGCACGCGCCCCGGCGCCTCGGCTGCGAAACGCGGGGTGTGGGCATCCTTCGCGTTAAGCACAAGTACGCCGTCCGGCCGCTGACCACGGTAAATGCTGCACTTGGCTGACACATAGTCCTCAAAATCCGGATGCACATCCAGATGGTTGGGCGAAATGTTTGTGATGATGGCCACATCGGGGGCGCAGTGCATACTGTGCAGCTGGAAGCTGCTGAGCTCGAGCACGGCAAAATCCTCCGGCCGGATGTCCGGGATACGATCAAAGAGCGGCGTGCCGATGTTGCCGCCGAGGTGCACGGTGTATCCCTGCGCACGCAGAAGCTCCGCCGTGATGGTCGAGGTCGTGGTTTTGCCGTCGCTGCCGGTGATGGCAAGGATGCGGCAGGGGCAGAGATTGCAGAACGCCTCCATCTCGGAGGTGAGGATCGCACCGTTTTGCGCAGCCTTGCGCAGCTGCGGCACAATGGGCAGCACGCCCGGCGTGCGGAAGATGACATCAAAGTCCAGATGCTCGAGATAGTCCGCGCCGAGGATGAATTTTGCGTCCTGCGCCGCGGCCTCGTCCCCTGCTGTGCTGAGCTGCGCGCGCTCGCGCCGGTCGCACACCGTCACGTCGCAGCCGCTGCGCAGCAGCACGCGCACGAGCGGCTGATTGCTCACGCCGAAGCCGATGACGCCGATGCGTTTGCCATGCAGGTAGTCGATATAATCCGAAAAGGTCATGCTGACACTCCTTTTGAAGAAAAAGAATCTTATAAGCGATTATACCGCCCATTTGACGTGATTACAAGAAAATAAATCGCCGCAGCGCTTGACGTACTGCGGCAGGATGTGTAAAATAGTCGGGCGAGTGAGCCGGACAGCCGCGGGCACGAGCCGAAAGGCTGTGCGTGAGGAAAGTCCGGGCTCCGCAGGGCAAGGATAACGGGTAACACCCGCCAGGGGCGACCCTCGGACAAGTGCAACAGAAAGATACCGCCCGAGCGATCGGGTAAGGGTGGAAAAGTGAGGTAAGAGCTCACTCGCCGGCTGGAGACAGTGCGGCGCTGTAAACTCTATCCGGAGCAACACCGCGGAGGGACATACGGCTGGCCCGGCCGTCCCATGGAGGTGGCTGGAACGCACCGGCAACGGTGCGTCTAGATAGATGGCTGTCGATTACAGAACCCGGCTTACAGGCTCACTCGCAATTGCAAGACCCCGCCGAACGGCGGGGTCTTACTGTATGCTGCAAAGTGCCGTTGCGCAGCGGGTACGCACCTGCTATAATCGATATACGACGTGCACCGCCGATATTCGTCATACGGAGGCTTGGCATATGTACTACTCGCAGCTCGTAAAAACAGCGTGCACCATCCTGTTTCAGGCGCACAAGGACGATCTCGACAAGGGCGGCTACCCCTACGTGTTCCACCCGTTTTATCTCGCCACACAGATGGACGACGAAGCATCAACGTGCGTGGCGCTGCTGCACGACGTGATTGAGGATCACGGGGATGTGTATTCCTTCGCGGATCTGGAGCGCGCCGGTTTTCCCGCATCCGTGCTCGATGCACTCCGGCTGCTGACGCACGCCGAGGGCGTGCCCTATATGGACTACGTGCAGGCGCTGGCGAAAAATCCGATCGCACGCAGGGTCAAGTGTGCCGACCTGCGGCACAACCTCGACACTCGGCGGATCGACGGCGCTGCGCCCGCGAAAAAGGACATCTATCTGCAGGCGCTGGCCTATTTGGAGAAAACGAAATAACAAAAAACCTGTAACCGTTGCGGTTACAGGTTTTTTTGGAGCTGCTACCCGGATTCGGACCGGGGACCTCATCCTTACCAAGGATGCGCTCTACCGACTGAGCTATAGCAGCATACAAAGCCCGCGGAGCTTTCGCCCCGCGGGTGGCGACCGAGAAGGGACTTGAACCCTCGACCTCTAGCGTGACAGGCTAGCGTTCTAACCGACTGAACTACTCGGCCTCGTCGCCTCAGCGCTTGTTTAATATACCAGACGAATCGACCGGTGTCAAGTAATTTTTGAAAAAATTTTCGGCGTTTTTCATTTTTCCGCCGCGGCCGGTTTTCCCGGGCATGAAAATGTCTCCCGGGCAGAAATCACCCGGGAGACACACGCGGGAAAATTACTTTGTGATCTGGAAAGCGCGCGTGATGGGCGCTGCCTGATAGTTGCCGCCCAGAGTCACGACCGTCACAACATAGCGGCCGGGCTCGGTCGGAGGCGTCGTGGTGCTGGAATACGGCTTCCACTTGCTGGTGAAACCGGAGTACAGGTAGTGCACATTCGTCTGCTTTTCAGCGGGATTACCGTCATACATCAGCGTCACGCCGAAGTCAAAATTCTTCGCTTCCTCAGCGGTCAGCTTGCCGTTGGGAATAGTCTGGTTCCACTGCAGCTTCACGCCGGAGTAGTGCTTTTTCACAACGAGTGCACCCATACCGAAGCCGGTCTCGTAGTTCTTGTTGTTCGTGATCGCGTAAACGGTGTAGATGCCCGCCTGATCCGGCGTGCCGAAGGCCACGCGGACATTGTCAAGCAGGCCGGGGAACTTGTTGAGCGCCTCGTTGAGCTTGACGAGCGTGTCAATATCAATGCCGACCGTCTTGAGCAAATCCTTCACAGGCTGCGGCAGCTTGTCGCCCTTGCCGACGATGTCACTCAAGAGCTTGCGCAGCTCGCCGACCGTCGTGCCCTGCTGCATCATCTCCGTGAGCGTCTTCTGGTCGAGGCCTTTGAGCGTCTGGTCAATGAGCTTGATGATCGTTCCCTTTGTCATACGCTCGGGCAGCTGCACGAACACGCTGCCGGTCACATCGCTGGTCATGCCGCCGTAGATGGTGTAGATGTCGAACTTGTCAGCCGGGTCGGTGGTGATGAAGCCCTCGCCCAGCTTATCTTTGGCCTCTTCGGCATAGATGCTCGTCGAGTGCACCTTAACGGAGACTTTCGCCTTGTTGACCGTGAGGGTGCCCTCCACGTTCTTGCAGGGACGATACTCGCCATTGCCGCTGTAGCTCACGCGGACCTTTTGGTTCTCGCCGGCGCCCATCTGGGGGTAGGTCAGCAGGTTCACCGTGCCACCGGCAACCGGTGCCCAGTTTGGAACACCGCCGCTGATGCCGCCGTCTTCCTCGCCGAGCACATTTTCACCATAGTACTCGAACGTGAAGTCAGCCACACTCAGCGTGCTCTTTTCGGGCAGCGTGGAGGCGTCCCAGTCGATGAGGTTTTCAAAAATTTCCTGCTCCATGACGGCCGGATCCATGTGATAAGTGATGGAAACGCCATCCTTGAGCACGATTCTGCTCTTAATACGATTATCGGACATTTTAACCGTGACGTCATCCAGCTTGAGCGGCTTGTAATCAGCATTGCCGGACCAGCTGAAGTGGATGATCTGGTTGCCAAGACCAAACTTGACGAGAACCAGCGTTTCGTTGCAGTCCAACGGCTTATAGTTCTTAGTAATGCCCGTGATATCGGCGTTGTACTGCACCGTCACGTCGTGGATAGAGATATTCGAATCCGTGCTCTCAAGCAGCGCATCGCGCAGTGCCTGCGCGGTCGCCTTGTAGTTGATGCTCTGATCCTTGTTATAGACCATCGCAACTTCGGTCACGCCCTGCTTGAGCTGGAACGGAGCGTCCGCGCGGCCGGTGACGGCCACATTCCCTTGCCACTGCCAGGCGGCGTAGTTTTTGCTGCCGCCCCAGGTGATGCGCACTTCCTGCGTACCTTCACCGATGGCGGGATAGGTCAGGCCATTGACTTTTCCACCCGTCAGCGCGACCCAAGCATGACTAAGCTTATCAACAGCGCCAGTCGTTGCAGTCGCATAATACTCGATGGTCACATCATCCACGGTCAGAGCCGGGTTCGTGCTCTCAACGACCGCATCCCAGACCTGCTGCCGGATGTTGTCGTAGATCGCCTCGCCGTCAGCGGTGAAGTCAAGCTTGAACGTCGGGTTTTCCTTCGTCACCGCTTCGATGCCCGGGCGCTCGGTGAAGGTCACTGTCGTCGTGGCAGAGGACGCCTTGTAAGTATCGTCGCCCTTGAAGCTGATCTGGATCTGCTGGTCACCCGCAGAAATGGCGGGATAGGTCAGAATACCTTTTGTGCCGCCTTCCAACGGCATCCATTCTTTGCCGATGTTGCCCGCAGAGCCGCTCTCAGCCGTAGCATAATACTCGATGGTCACGTCGCTGACCGTCAACTCGGGTGTGGTGTTCTCCACGACCTGAGCAAAGATGGCCGCGCGCAGCGCGTCAGCATTCAGCGTGCCGTCTTCATTGTACGGCAGCTTCACGCTGGCGCCCTGCTTGAGCGTGATGGACGAAGAGAGCTTCTCCGCCTTCGTCAGCGTCACCGCAGCCTGCGTGCCCTGAACGCGCACGTTATAGTTGCCGTCGCTGTTTTTGGCAAGCGCGGGGTGCTTATAGTAGGTCGTAACCTTGTACTTGCCTATGCCAATCGAGGTTTCGCTTTCAAAGCCGCCGATTGAGCCCCAGTCGGAATGCTTTATACGATCGGTTTTCGTGTCTTTGCCCTCGCACTCGTACTCCCACTGAAGGCTGTCGAGAAGTGCGTTCTGGTCCGCTTCGCTCATCTGGTCAAAGCCGACGACCAGTGCCCGCGTCAAGGCACTGTTCACCTCAGCGTCCGACATACCGGGCTTGATGATGGCCGTACCGTCATGCAGCGTGTAGCCGCTGCTATCCGCCGCGAGCACGGCCGGCGAGAACGCGCCGACCTGCGACAGAAGCAGGACCGCCAGCAGGCACGCCAGCACCCGCTGCAGTTTTTTACCTGTCATGATGTTTCCTCCTTTGTTTTGTTTCCATTTCGCCACGTTGGTCTTGCATGCCCGCGCATGCATGGGACTCTATCATCCCATACAGGTGTTAAGAACACGTTAACAAATCAGCCAAATTATTTCAATTATTTTATTTAAAAAATTAATTGCGATTTCAAAATCAATCTATTTGGATTTTTGATACATGCGAGAAAAAGTGTAACGAAAAACTTTCTGAGCAGAAATCGCATTTTCCCCCTTGCATTTTCGTATTCTGTATGCTATATTATTTGAGCAAATATGATATCCGGGTGTAGCGCAGTTGGTAGCGTGCTTGAATGGGGTTCAAGAGGCCGGAAG